>RHMF01000149.1_pt1 | contig 39739 bp, 33 predicted proteins | sample 5365151 | NCBI WGS metagenome assembly RHMF01 (sample SAMN10266501, study PRJNA497801) | feces metagenome | isolation source: feces | host: Bos taurus | place: China: Prairie of Fairy Mountain | collected 2017-08-14 | reverse complement strand
ATATCAATTCCCATTTGAGTCAACAGAGTAACTAAGCACAAAATCAGGGTTCCGGGTGCAATCGGCGCACCCAGTGAAAGGATCAGCACAAGCAACAACAAAACAATGATTTCATTTGTGCCAAATGCGACATCACAAACACGGACAAAAAACAAACTGATGATCGTAAGACACACACAGTTACCGTCCATGTTAATGGTTGCGCCCAGGGGAATTGAAAACGCACAGATACTTTGAGGAACCCCCAACTGTCTTCGGCTGATTCGCATATTGATGGGAATTGCTGCAACACCGGATCCTTTCAGAAAAACACTCTTCATCGCCGGTACGTACTTTTTCAAAAACGGGAGGGGATTCAGGCGCGCCCCAACAACAAGGATCAGACAGTACAACAGCAGTAGTGCAGCCACTCCTGCCATAAGCGCAGGAATCAATTCAGCTGTGGCAAAAAGCACTTCAGAACGAGAACTCAGCAATGCATTTGCTGTAGAGCAGTAAACAACCACCGGAACCAGGTTCATCACCAAAGAAGAAACCTTGCCGCAAAGCACATCCATTTCTTCCAGCAGCACTTTCAGGTGCTGAACCCGCTTGCCGCTCATAGTCAAAGCAGTACCGATGGTTATCGCGACTACCATCAGCTGCAAGGAGTTCACACTGATAAAAGGTTCAACAATGTTTGGCGGAATCAGTGTCTCTAAAATTGCCAAAAGAGAGAAGCCGTCTACTGTACCACTCCCTGTCTGCGAAGCGAGGATACCGATTTCACCGGGGCGGAACAGTTCAAAAATTGCCACGCCAATGATTGCCGCTGCAACGGAAGTAAGAAGATACGTTGCTACAACTGTTTTTCCGCTTCGACCCAAATCCGAAAAGCCTTCAAAGCGGAACATAGAGCAGGTAATAGAAACAAACACAGCCGGTGCTGTAATGCACATCAGCGCCGATATAAACAGGCTCTCCATCGGACTCAAAAGATTGGTGCTGATCCACTGCACAGTTGCAGCGGGCACGATTTGTCGGAGCAGGAGGGCAGTGATTATCGATAAAATAATTGCCGCTACCGTTCTGGTGGCCAGAATGCGCTCGGGAATTCCGGTGACAATTGTCAGAATATTTTCCGAACGACTATGCCGGTATTTAATGGAATCCGCATAGCTGCGAAGCATAACGCTGCGGATCGCGTTTTCTGTTTCTCCTCCCAGCTGGTCGATGGACACAGTTCCAAGATGGTCATCCAGCATGACGGGCGTTCCCGGGATTACCAATCGGATGCGGGACACACCCATCTGCCGGGTGACGGTGACCTTAATGCTTGCATCCTCCGGAGCGTGTTCGCTGAGGAGCAGAATCGTCTCTTCTGAAAGAAGTAAAGCCTCCAGCAAATCGCGTTTCTTCACCCGAAACGCTTTCAAGTTTTCCTCAATGAACAGGAGACTTTTACTGACCCCGTTTTGTTTGAGAGGGTATTCTGCAGTATAGTTCATAGCTGCACCTTCTTTTGCAATCCGCCACGACCCGATAACCGGGGCGTGGCGGATTTTTTATTAGACTTTCATTGTGAGCGTCAGCACATTCTGTCCGTCCTTATACATGTACTCCACGTTATCCATCATCTTACGGACCATGAAGATACCCAGACCGCCGATGGCACGGTCTTCCGCAGAAGCGGTAATATCCGGTTCTTTGGCATCCAGCGGATTGTACGGCTTGCCGTTATCACGGAAAATGAGCCGCAGGGTATCCGTTTCTTTTATGATCCGAACCTGTGCCTCGGAGGCGCCGCTGTAACGGACGATGTTGGAATAAATCTCATCCACCGCCACCATCAGCTTTGCGGTAAGCTTCATCGGCGCTTCGAACTTCTCCAGGTGCTCCTCCACAAAAGCAGCTACCTGAGGAACGGTTTCCATTGTGGGCTTTACAGACAGCATCTTATTTTCCACCTCGTTCAAACGAACACACAGCATCGTAATGTCATCGAACTGCTCAGCCTCTCCCTGGAAGGAATCCACGTCAGCTTTTACCTTTCTGCAGATCTCGTCCACAGTCATACCTTTGGTTTCATTCAGACTGACAAGCAGTCGGTCCTCACCAAAGAGCTGCTTATTGATATCATGTGCTTCGGTAACGCCATCGGTATAAAGATAGATCTCATCACCCTGCTGAAGCTGAAGCTGCTGTTCTTTGTATCGAACGCCCTCCATACCTGCCAGCACAAAATTGGCTCTGCCTTTCAGGTATTCATAAGATCCATCCTTGTGCCGCACCACCGGAGGATTGTGTCCGGCGTTGGCATAACGAATGAGTCCCGTTTCCAGATCCAGAACACCCATCCAGGCGGTGACAAACATGCCGGCCTCGTTATTCTCGCAAAGCTGGGCATTTACTTCCGTAAAGACGTCGTTTACCGCCAGACCGCTTTCAGCATGGCTCTTGATCAGCGTTTTGGATGTCATCATAAACATGGCGCCGGGAATGCCCTTGCCGGAAACATCCGCCACCACAAAAGCCAGGTGGGTTTCATCAAGCAGGTAAAAATCATAAAAGTCACCGCCGACTTCCTTTGCCGCATCCATGGTGGCAAAGATACTGAAATCCTTGCGGTTGGGATAGGGCGGGAACACGGAGGGCAGCGCGGAATGCTGGATCTTCTTTGCGATCTCCAGATCTTTATCAAAGCGGGCCGCTGCTTCGTCGATATAGTTTTTCAGCGTTGCGACTGTCGAGTTGATATCGTCGGACAGAGATGCAAATTCTTCGTTGTCACGCACATCAACGGTCACATTCAGATTTCCTTCGGTAATTTGGGCAAGCGAATCGTTGATCTTGCGGATATTCTTGACCACTAGTTTCTTGATCAGCACGAAAATGTTGGCAAACAGCGCGGCAAACACCAGCGTCTCCATGAAGGCCAGCATATAAACGGATGCGCTCTTGGTGAAGAGTGCCTCTGCCTCGCTCATGACGGCAATGATGTAATAGCCTTCGGTTTCGGTATACATCAGGAAGGAGGGCTTGCCGTAAATCTCGCCATAAACGCGCTCTCCGGGCTGGACACTCAGTCCGCTGGCATCGCCGAAGATAGCAACATGCTCACCCTCGTGACCGGTACGATCGCTGATGATGGTACCGGCGGCATCACAGATGACGATGAAGCCGTCCTGACCGATATGACGGTTATTGGCTGCATACTTCACCTGTTCATAAATCTGCTCCTGGAATGCAGCGGCATCATAACCCACCTGCAGGAAACCATCGTCCAGCGCCACGCCCGCGTATTTGCGATATGTGTTAGAATCCAGAGAAATGGGGCGATACTCCTGAACCAATTCATCCGTGCCATCCAACAGAGCCATGAATTCAGCAGATTGCTCGCCGGAAGCCATATTAAATCCAACCTGCGCAGGCACCGTCGTGATCTTGATATAGCCCCTTTCATCGACGATGTTAATTTCGGTAACACCGTGTTTTTCTGCCAGCTCGAGGAGCACTCCGTGGTTCACTTTTTCAGGGAGGTCCTTTTTAATGTCTTTGGTAATATTCAGCAAATTACGATTGGAAGCATCCCGAATATCATTGCGCACATCTTCCATGCTGGCTTTAAGGGTATAGTCCACCGAGGCATAGGCGATCTGGCTCTGAAACGCATGGGTGAAAAGGGTTGTCACAGCAAAGGCAAGCACCACGCAGACCAGCAGCCAGCGCTGGAACGTTTGCGCAATGTTCTCTTTGCGGCTGCCGTCATGCTCGTGCTGTCCGCTGCGTTTCACCATAAAAGTGATTGCAAGGATGGACATCATAACGGATATACCGTTTGCTGCAATCATCGGGATGGCACAGATCTGCACAATGGTAAAGGCTCGCTGGATATCGTCTGCATTGGTCAGAAAAACCAGCAGCATATGCAGCACTTCAGAAGTTATGCCGACAGCCAAACCATAGAACCAGGAGGCCTTCTTGTTGTCCATCATGAACTTTCGGACTCCTGCGCCAAAAATGCCGGATACGATCGTACCAACAGAGCAGGCCAGTCGGGTGTAGTCACCAGCATGGGAGAACCAGCGCTCCACACCGCCCACTAAACCTGCAATCAGGCCCGAAGGCCACCCGAAAATCAGACCGGCTGTCAGGGGTGCCGCATTTCGGACATTCAAAACCGCACCATCCACCGGAATACCAAACTCCGTTGCCATAATGGCCACTACGCCAAAACTTGCACCAATGATGATCTGTTTCCAGATATTAGAAATTCTTCCAAATCGGCTTTTCTTCTCAGCCTGATAAAATCCAACCGCCACAAGCATCGGCAAAAGCGATGCCGTGATGAGGCGAAATAATGTAATTCCCGAAAGCACCTCAGCGGTCCTCCTTTATAGCAGATTTATTCAATGGTAAGAATATCAGCAAAGCCGGTAATGTCGAAAACTTCCATGATCGTTTCATTGACATGGGTCAGCTTCATATTGCCCTGGGCATTCATCAGCTTCTGCGCCTTGAGGATCACACGCAGGCCAGCAGAAGAAACGTACTCCAGATTGCTGCAGTCCAGCACCAGCTCGCTAAGACCTGCGACGCAGCCGTCAACAATGGCCTCCAGTTCGGGTGCGGTGGAAGTGTCCAGTCTGCCAATAATTTTCAGGGAAGCAGAGGTGCCGGTAATGATCTTTTCGATAGTCATGATTCATTTCTCCTTCATACATTTAATTTATAATTTATTTTTTTTCAGGCGCTGCCTTCAGCAGGCTTTTCGCCATACGCTGTGCCCGGGCCTTATCGCCCACGGACAGCATTAAAAACTCCGTTACTTGTTCTTCGCTGTAGTTTTTGTTTAGAAGCTCAGCTCTGCAAAGGAAACGCAGACCAACATTGGAGGACAGGATGTCCAGATCGGTGTTTTCAAGCGTTGCTTTTGCAAGGGCCAGCGCAAGGTCGTGGTTTTCTTTCAGCAGCTGCTCCATATCACCAAGATTTTTCTTGCCAAGCCAGCGTAGCTGCTCAATGTAATTTTCGGGATTGATTTCGCTGATCTCTGAACCGCAAATGGCGGCAAGCTCGCCAATGAACGCTCGCATCCGCTTATTACGCAGCACATACTCCTGCAGGGACACGTTATCAATCAGCACATCATCGGCATCGTCGTTTGCGATTTTCTGCTTGATGTCGTTGGTGTACGCGTAAACCGTATCACGAACCCGCACAAACTCATCGTCAGCCAATTCAAGCAGCCCGGCAATCCGTGCAAACTGACGTACGGCAACACGCGGGATCCCAAACTCACTTTTATACCCCATGTCATGTTCAATGCAGGCCCACGTATGCTGCAAGGTTGTGCGAACTTGTATTTCAAACTTCCTGCCGCATATTTCGGGTGGATATTCCTGTCCTTCCGGGAGTGCGCATATGTAGTGCAGGGAAAGGTATCCGAAGCTGTTTGCCTTGATGATTGCTCTCTTATCCACAGAGTTTTCCCGATCCACCACAAACAATTCTTCGATCGCCTTACCAACCCGGTCAACATCATCTCCAAAAAAGCAGACAACTCTGATCCCAAGAATGTCAGTCAAATCCTCCAGGGATCTGTACTTGTCACTTTTCCGTTCCAGTTTGCCGGCTAAACTATCTTCCTTTTTTACTCGATGTTCAACTGCCAGTGTATCTATCTTAGCGTCTGTAAGTTTCTGTTTCAACAAGGACGATGCAATATCTCCCAGTTTGACAAAATCTTGACGCTGTCTGCGATATTCGTCCAGGATCATTCGATCTTTCAGATTCACAGCAAGCCTCCTTCCTGTTTCTTCATATCAGCGAAACCATGTTCAGCCGCCTTTTCGTTTCAAAAGCTTGTCGATTCCGTAGAACAAATAGCCAACGGCCATAAATGCCACGAACAGAACCACGGCCCACTTTGCAACTCCGGCAACACCCTGCGTTTCCAGATTGACAAAGAAGTAGGGGTAGATCAGCGGAGTATTGGTCCCAGGGATCAAAATGGATGTATCAAACTTCAGGATTGCAGCCTGAACGAAGATGAAGGTCATATAGGCCAGGGGGAATCCGGCAGATGCAATGGGATAATACCACTTCACCTTTCCGCGTTCACGGAACAAAAACCAGTCACCAACAAACATGATGGGAAGCACAACATGGGCAAGCAGACTGCCGATTCGCCAGTTGAGCTGGGGATCGCGATCCGCTGCACCGGCCAGCAGAGTATTGAATACCACAAACGTAAGCAGGATCGCCAGAACACCGATAAACTTTAAGAGCGGAACCGTGGTTACGTAGCTGTCCTCTTTCTTTTTCGCGGTCTGAACAAGCTGGGCTGCCATGATGGCGATGCAGAAATAGTTGCTCAGATTCGTGAAATGTACATAGAAGTCCCACCGGAACATGGTATAGTCATCGAAGATACCAAAGCTGGCGAAAATACCTACCAGTCCCAGCGCGCAGTAAAAAGATTGATAGATGAGCTGCGCAGTTCTATTCGTTTTCATGTTAATTTCCTTTCTGGTCACGACGTTTCATTCAGAGCATGATCTGTTCGCCCGCAGCATATTTTGCACGGATTCCGTTGCGGTCCAATCCAAGATATACAGCCCGTTCCAGACGCTCTGTTACACTTAGTTCCTGCGGGTGTACAAGCGATGCATCGTCCATCACGACAGCGTCAAACTCGTACCCTTCTTCAAAACTGCCCACCTTGCCGAAGAACTCTCCTCCGCCCAATGTTGCCATGTAAAACGCTTCGGGGAATGTGATTGGTTTCGCATCCTGATCCACATGCCGCCAATACATCTTGGATACCTGGATCGCATCCGTCATAGCCCGGAAGATAGAGTCACTGTGACCTCCGGCCACATCGCTGCCAAGGCCCACTTTCATGTCCAAATCCAGATATTTACGAATCGGGGCAATTCCGGAACTGAGGTTCATGTTGGAAGCTGGGCAGTGCGCCACAAACACACCGTTCTTGCGCATCAGATCCACTTCTTCCTGCGTGGACCACACGCAATGGGCCATCACCGTTTTCACATCGGTATCGATATCATCATTCTTACCAAAGAGATCGTATTCGTTGTAGGCTTCTCCGTAAAACGCATTGTCAGGCCGCAGAAAACGAACGAAATCGATTTCGCCGGGACTTTCGGACAAATGAGACTGCACGGGAATTCCGTAAGTCATCTGAATTTGCCGAAGCTCCTCCATCAGCTGATCGGTACAGCAGGGGATAAACCGTGGAGTCAGGATGGGTTTCGTGTGGGGGAATTTACCTTTCACTGCGTTGATCCAACCGAATGTGGTATAAGCGGACATCTCTGCGCTGTCTTCCTCCAGAGCCTCGGTTGCCTCCCGATCCATGTTGACCTTGCCTACATAACTGACAAGGCCGCTTTTCTCCATCAGGTCCATCAGAAGTTCCGTAGCAGGACGGTGGCGGGTAGCAAATATGACAGCGCGAGTGGTAGCCCCCTTTCTAAGAGCATCTACAAAGATGGAATAGGCTTTCTCGGCATAGTCAAGATTTGCGTATTTCTCTTCCTCAGGAAATGTGTACCGATTCAGCCATTCCATCAGTTCCAGATCCATACACATACCACGGAATGCGTACTGAGGGGCGTGGATATGGAGATCTACCATACCGGGAACGATCAGATGATCGCTATAATCCATAAAAGGAAGCTGCCCATATTGCTGCGGCAATTCAGAAAATACGCCTTTTGATTTTCCATTGACACAAACAACATACGCATTCTCCAGCGTGACCAGTTCGTTTTTGCTTTTGCTGTAACACACATGCCCTTTCAGGACAAAGTCTCTCAATCGCTATTCCTCCTTTCAAAAGCAATGACGCGCATCAGGATACATTCCCCTTGTTGATTGCCAATTGTATTGCCTCCAAGAGCTTCTGCTCGCTGTCGGGCAATACAAAATAACCGTTTGCACCTACTTCAATAGCCCTCGCATAAAGATCGTAGTCTTCAGATATGATAAATAACAGAAGATCCGGCTTTTGTCTGCGCAGCTTCTGCACCAAATCCATGCCATTCGTTTTTGCTATCTCTGCTTGCAGCAAAACAGCATTGACTTTATGGTTCAACACATCATGCGGCACATGAAGCAAATCTGTGTGCTGATAGATTGTACTGCCCGGAAATGAGGAAACCAAAATCTGTGTTAATCGTTCCAGTCGTGCTCTGCATCTATCTGCCGTTACAAACGTCAATCGCTTCACCCCCTCAGCTTTTTTCATATAGAATCAGTTTAACAAATGAAAGGATGCAGAAAGGGGGCACAGAACTTACCCCATATACCTTTCCCGCCGTTCACCTTTCTGCGACGATCCAATGTTTCACTTACATGAACCGGAAATAGAGAAAGAAATGGAGACGGTCGGTTTGAAACCGACCGTCTCTGTCTTAATTATAAAATTCGTATCAGATGTTCTGTGGAAACGGCTGTCTTTTCTCGCAAGCACTTCTGTTTCTACACCCGTGCTGCCTTCATGCTCCTTTTGTCCTGATACATCGCATCATCCGCGCGGTTAAACACATCCACGAACTGTGAATCCTTGTCAGAATCGTACTTGGAAAAACCTTTTGCAACGCTTACGACAATCTCTGCCTCATCTGTTTTGACAAATGTATTTGCACATTCTGAATCAAATTTCACAACCAATTCTTCACAGTTCTCCAGATCGGCGTTTTGAAGAATTACCACAAACTCATCACCGCCGATTCTGAAAACAGGGCTTCTTTTAAATGTATTGGAAATGATCTGGGCAGCGGTAACAATCAGTTTGTTGCCCGTATCATGCCCGTACCTGTCGTTTGTTTCTTTCAGATGGTTCACATCCAGCACGATTACACCAAAATACACATCGCCTTTTTGGATCGCTTTTTCAAAATCCGTTACCCACTCCGTATAGGCGGTGGTATTTCGAAGTCCCGTCAGTGAATCGCGATACGCAAGGAAACGCTGATGTTTTTCGTGTTCGCGAAGATACATGGTCATGTTTTCAAACGCGGTGCTTAAGAGTTTTATTTCGTAGGTGTTGCTGTGAACGATTTCTACATCATAGTTTCCGTTTGACAGTTTTTTCGATGCGTCTGTCAACTTTTCCAAAGGCTCCACAATTTTCCTGACGATAAGAACCACGATTACAGAAAACAGCACTGTGAGAACCAATACGACAGCCAACAATTTAAAGGCTATCTCGTATCTTGCCTGCCGGATATCGTTATAGCTTGCGGAAAGGACCAGTGTCATTCCGTTCATCAGATCCTGCGACACCCGCAGATACTGATCCGACGCATCCGCGTGACTGGAATCCGCCTCATGGCCGCCGTGATGAATCACAGCTCCATCGACTTCAAGGTGCGCAAAACCGTGTTCGTAAATTTTGATTTCATGAACTCTGTCTATCAGAACCGTATAATCAAAATCCATGCCCACAACGCCGATAAACTGATTTTCGTAATACAGCGGCACCACATACGAAATCATCAGGATATCGTTGTTCAGATTATGGTACGGCTGCATCCAAACAGGTTCTCCGGCTTCATAAGGCTGCCAGAACCATCCCACACGCTCGGTATCGCCCTTGTCGTAGAGAGACAGATCTGTTGGTTCCAGGCGGGTGTATTCATCACTGCCGCCCATCTTGCTGTAAAACAGGCCCGCCTGGCTGTTGGAAATCTCGGGCGCAAATCGCAGATAATATGCAACGGCACTGCCGGTGTGTTTTGCCACATCAACAAACATACTGTTGGCATATTCGGTAATTTCATTTTGCCTGTCATGGTTCCCAAGGCCGCCGCCGTTTTCGACCAAAGCAAGCACATATCGCTCGATGATCTTTACCGATTTTTCCATGTCACTGAAAATGCTGTTGATCTGTGCCGCTTCCTTTTCACAGCTTGCACCTATGAGGTCTTCCGTCTGAAGCCGAACAAAACGGTCCACCTCATAGATGCTCACTCCGCCAACGAAAACAGCAATTGCCAGCATAGCAGAAATGACCGTTATTAAAAATTTAGACTGTATCGAATGTTTTTTCATAATCCTATCTCCTCGCCGACCACAGTAATTACCGAGAGGATCCTGTGGTCATGCCTGCTGGGGATCGCTGCGCATTACTGCGGCAAAATCTGTGCCTGCTGCTTCATCCAATCATTAAACTGCATCAGCACAACAGACAGCTGTGCTCTTGTAGCGATGCTCTTCGGATTCAAAACCAGTCCGGTTCCGTCAGCATTGCTGCCTCCAACCAGAATTCCGGAACCGCAGGCCCACTGCATGGCAGGAATGGCATACTCAGAGATGTTAAAGGCATCGTCATAAGAAAGGATATTTGTGTCTTCTCCAACAGAAACATCGTAACCCTTGCACTTGGCATACTGCCAGAGAATTGTGACCAGCTGCTCACGGGTAATGGCATCAACGGGACCAAAGTTTCCGTTTTCGTATCCGCAGACAATGCCGTTTTCCACTGCCCAGCAAATGGCCTTCACATAGGCACTTTCGGACACATCGGCAAAGTTTTCCGTCACAGCCACCTCGGGACGGCCATCCATGCGCCAGAGGGCGTTGACCGCCGCTTCGCGGCTTGCCATGTCGTCAGGTCTGAAATATCCGTTTTTATCAGTGGTAAGCAAGCTATTCTTCAGTGCATAGCCCACACCGTCACGATACCACTGGACCTCGGGGAAGTTGTAGGTCTTGCCCTCCAGCTTGGCGTAGCAGGGCATAAAAGCCATGTGCAGAGCCTGCAGCCAGCTCTGTCCGTTGGCGCGCTTTACATCCAGCGTGTTGATCATCACGCCGCGAGTGCGCAGTCGCTTTCCGGTATCGGGGCTCATAACGCTGCTGGCTGTGCTGATGACATAGTACTTGCCGTTGGCCTTGCCCAGATACATCGTCTCATGTCCGGGGAAGCACAGCGCCGCGCCCAGAGGAAACTCATCCAGAATCAGGCACTTTTCCTCAACCGACATGTTGGCCATGTCGATCTTTTCCATGTTCATCTTCCACTGCCAGTTGTTGTTGCGGCCGATCTCCAGGCCGAAACAGGCGTAGATGGTGCGGACAAGACCGGAACAGTCCTCCACATCCATCATGCCGCCCCAGCCGTAGGCATCGCCCAGGTTCTGCAGTGCCACCATGGAAATGTTTTCTGTGGTCAGGGGAAGGAAGCCCACGCTGACCTTTGCGGTTTCGGGAAGCAGAGCCATCTTTTTTTCATAGCTGCCGTCCTCACGGCGCACCGGCAGGTAAACCACATAGTTGTGATAAGGGGAGCGGTTGTTTACCAGCTGATCGGGCTCCAGATCCGTTACCAGCTCCAGCTTTGTGCCCTGTGCCAGCATGCGGCGGGCAGTTTCGGGAGCGGTGTAGGATTCGTCGGTGTACACCTTGTTGCCGTACACCACCAGAACTTTATCCTCAGGGATCACCCAGGCAGATTCCCACTCTGCCTTGTTCCGGCAGATGGCAACGTCCTGAGCGGGGATCCAGCCGGAGCAGTCCCGGCTGCGGGCCAGATAGAACTTTCCGTCTCTGGATGTGGTGTAGATCACCAGAGGATCGTTGACCTGCACCGCGCTAAGGTACTGGTAGTTAAAGTCATGGTCGGCGGGGTCATCCCAGACGGGATTCTCAGAGGGGAACACCTGCAGTGTGGTGCGCTCCACGGCAACCGCATACCGCGTTGACATGGTGGTTTTCGCCTTGGAGTCAACACAGTTTCTGATCATCTTCTCGTAATACGGCCACTCGGCTTTCTTCCCGTCGGGGCCATAAGTCCAGCCGAAATAGTATTCAGCATCTGCCGTAGCAGATTTTTTTGCGGCCTCGTTGCGGGCTTTGCCGTCGAAGGTATCCTTGACGGTGCGCAAATCCATCACATTGGTGCCGGAGGCAATGTAGGTATCCTCGTTGAAGGCCTTGATCTCTTCCGGGGTCAGGATGATCTCCTGTGCGTCATCATAGAGGTCTGCCCAGTAGGAGGCATGGGCCATTTCCGCCGTCACATCAGGCATGTACTTGGTTTCTGCTGCCGCGGCGGGCAGTGCCAGCGTCAGCGCCGTGGTCATGCACAGCATCAGCGCCGTGATTCGTTTAAACTTCATATGTATTCCTCCGTGTGACTTTTCGCTCTGTTTTGGGAAGCGGTGGGATATTTATCACTTCTGCGCCGGGCTCACTGCCACGAAGCACTTATCTCTTGGGTGGTCGGGGGCCTCACCGAAGAAGTCGAAGAAGGTAAAGTTGTAGATAAAGCGCTCCGCGCCGTAGACACCGTAGCCGTCCTGATTGTGGTCCGTGGTGTCGAAGGGGTCTGCCACGATGATCACATCGTCGCCCTCATACTCGGTGCCCATGGTGTCATAGCCGATGATGACCTGCCAGTGGCCGCCCCAGTCGTTCCATCCCACAAGGATGGGAGTCCCAGCCGCAATACGTTCGCGGATGAAAGCCATGTTAATGGCATCCAGATTATTTTCATAATCATAGGTGGTTTCCAGTGCAAATCCACCCACAGCCTCAAACATGTCGATCATCTGATCCAGACAGGTGCCGATGTGCTGGTCTTCGTGGTTTTCCCGCAGGGCCGCAAGGTTTTCTTCGTTCCAGTCACCACGCTGACCAAAATAGTTTAACACCATCTCCGTGCAGCTCACGCCGCAGGACCACCAGCTGGTCTGCTGGATCGTTTTGAACTGGGGAAGGATGTAAAGTCCATCTTCGGATTTTGCGTTATAAAAGTCTGCGTGGTAGAAGTAGGGAGAGTCCTCGTGGTCGCCCTTCCGTTCTACAGCATTGGCACCGAAGTCGGCATAGTCTGTGCGATAGTCCATTTTCATTCCATCGCTGTAGTTGCCTGCGGCATCTTCTGCTTTGGTTGCCAGCAGCCAGCCTGCGGCCATGCCGATCAGTAGGGAAACTACTATCAACGCTGCCATAACGCAGTTTTTCTTTTTCATAATATACCTCACATTCTCAAGACAGATATCGCGGTATTTCTGTCCTTCTGCTATCTTTACGATTGATTATATCAGAGGATCTGCGCCTCAACAATATTCCCCAGCGTTTCTTCCGGATCGTAACGGTAGCTGATATGTTCTGTTGCTCTCTCAGCCAGCAGCATGGACAACTCATTGTCCGTCTGCGTCGGATCAAAAGCCTCACCACTGTATCGGATCATAACATCCGCATCGTCCTTTTCCTCGGAATATTCGATGGTGACCAGCATCTCAAAGGAGTCCTTCAGCTGCGGTAGAATGATCTGTACGCACATTTCTTCAATATACGATTGGATGTTATAGATCGTGCGCTGCGAAATCCGATGCTTTCTGCCGAACTCTTCAATCTGGGTATTAAAGCCGATAAAGTCAAAATCTCTGGATGTAATGGAATACTCCAACACCTTCAGATGACGGATAAACTGACGGGTGCGCTCCTTCTGCGGATTGTCAAAGATCTGCTCGGGAGGGCCGTCCTCATACACGCCGCCCTGATCCATAAAGAACACACGGTTGCATATCTCGCGGGCAAACTTCATCTCATGGGTCACGATAATCATGGTGGTGCCCTGCTTGGCAAGATCACGGATCACGGCCTGCACTTCGCCTATCATCGTCGGATCCAACGCAGAAGTAGGCTCATCAAACAGAATGATCTCGGGCTCCATTGCCAAAGTACGGGCAATGGCGACGCGCTGCTTCTGGCCTCCGGACATTACATCCGGATAATTGAGTGCCTTATCTGCCAGACCGACCTTGCGCAGCAGTTCGATGCCCTTGTCATAGGCTTCCTGCTTGGATTTTCCCAGCAGGTCCATGGGTGCGGACATAATGTTTTCAATCACCGTCATGTGGGGAAACAGATTGAAATGCTGGAAGACCATGCCCATCTTTCGACGGATTCGTGCTATATCAGCGCCCTTTGCGGTAATCTCCTCATCGTCAATAAAAATCTTTCCGGAAGTAGGCTGATCGAGCATATTGATGCAGCGGATCAGAGTAGACTTACCGGTGCCGGAGGGGCCGATGACGGAAATAACATCGCCCTTGTGGATCTCCACATTCACATCCTTCAGCGGGACTGCGGTAGGATATTCTTTACGCAAATGTTCAATTCGGATCATACGGTCTTCACTCCTTTCAAAATATCTTCCTTGCTTCGGCGTTTGGGTTCAAAACGCAGCTTTACAAGCTTCAGCAGCGAGGAAAGCAGCCAGGTCAGCAAGAAATATATCACCGCCGTTGCAATCAAGGGGAAGAACGCCTCATAAGTATTGCTTCGGATGATATCTCCCATCTTTGTCAGATCGTTGACGGCGATATAGCCAACGACCGCGGTGGCCTTGATCAGCTCCACAGCCTGCCCGCAGTAAGACGGCAGGAAAATGCTCATCGCCTGGGGGAAAATGATGCGGAAGAAGGTTTTGTTCTTGGTATAACCCAGGGCATATGCAGCTTCTGTCTGTCCGCGGTCAACACTGTTCACAGAAACCGTCATATGGTCATAGACAAAAGAGCCAAAGGTCAGCGTGAAGCCGATGATTGCCACCAGAATACCGCTCACATCCTGAAGCTTCCCGAATATGACGTAGAACAGGATCATCAGAATGACCACAATGGGCGTACCTGCAATAATGCGGGAATAGACCTTGGCAATGCCCTTGGCAAAAAGCTGAAGCGCCTTTGCATCGGCACGACTGAGCATATAAAGGCCAAAGCCGAGCAAGGTTCCGGCAATTGCGGCACAGGTGCTGATCAGCATTGTCACACCGATGCCTTCCACGATCAGTTTCCAGCGATTTTCGCGGATAAAGGTTTTCTCAAAATCTACCTTCAGTTCATCCCAGAAATTCCCCTGTGCCGCAGCGTCCGCATCGGCATTCACGACCAGGACAACGTCAACGGTCAGATAGCTCTCGGTAAAGTCAACGCTCTGCGCACGCTCCTCCGTAATGGTCATACCGCCCGCTCCGATGTCGTACTTACCGGCAACCACACCGGGCAGGATCGCGTCGAATGTCATCGTGGAGAGTTCGAGCTGATAGCCGTATTCCTTTGCAAAATGCTGCAGCACCTCGACCTCATAACCAACGACCTCGCCGTCTTTCACATAGCCCAGCGGCTTCAGATCGGGAGAGATTGCAACTTTCAGGGTTCCGTTTTCACCTGTCAGTACGGAGGAATCGAACACATCGGCCGGCTCCGTACTGCCAAACCACTTGTCATTCAAGCTGTCGAGCTGGCCGGTTTCTTTTGCCTTGCTGATAAACGCACTCAGCTGCTCACGAATCGCCGCGTTTTCGCCGTTTTTCTGGAAAATATAGCCTGCGTTTGTGTGGTCGATCGATTCCTCAACCGCTGTGATTTTGGCGCCTTCCCAGATCGCCGCGGTCACATAGGGCGTTTCGGAGATATAGGCGTCGATTTTCCCCTGGTCCACGGCAATGATCATATCGGTCATGAGACTGTAGTACTGTCTTTCTGCGTTGGGGAAATGTTCCCTTGCCAGCGGGTCGTAGGAGGAACCGCTGAGAATGCCCAGTTTGGCATTTTCAAAATCTGCCAGCGTCTTTTCGCTGCCTTTTTCAACGGCTTGATTGTGAATCACGGCGACACCGTAAGTCTCAAAATGCGGATCGGCAAAGGTTACGCTCTCGGACCGCTCGGGCGTGACCGTAATGCCGCAGGCACCGATGTCACACTTTCCGCTTACCACAGAGGGGATCAGCGCATCAAACGCCATTCCCTGCACATCCAGCCGATAGCCGTATTCCTCGGCGAAGAGGGTCAGGAACTCAACCTCATAACCCGTAATAAGAGATCCTCTTTGATATGCAGTGGGCTTCATGGAATCTCCCACAGCGATTTTCAGCGTACCGTTCTCACCGGTCAATTTCGTGTAATCCGGGTGCTCCGTCGGTTCAGTATCCCCAAACCATTTTTCCTCGAGAAGATCAAGGGTGCCGCTGTTTTTTGCTTTCTCAATGAACGCATTGAGCTGCGCAAGTAAGGTCTCGTCGTATCCTTCCTTGGCCAAAATCAACGCATTCGAAATCGTCTCCACCGGCTCATCAATGTAGGAAAGCATGGCATTTTCCCATCGCATGCCCGCATAAACCGTTTTATCTGCGAAGAACGCGTCGATTTTGCCTTGCTCCAATGCAAGCAGTGCGTCAGCGGCGGAACTGAAATACTTCCTTTCGGCATTGGGGAACTTTCTCTGTGCAACGACGTCCCAGTTTGTTCCGGTGACGATGCCGAGGGTCGCATTCTCAAGATCTGCCAGACTCGGCTCCTTGACCGCATCTTCGGCCGCTACCGCCATCACAATGGGATTGCTGCAGTATGTCTCTGAGAAAAGCACGCTTTCCTTCTGTTCCTCAGTGACGGTGATGCTGGAAATGGCAAGATCATACCGTCCGGCGGCAAGGCTCGGCAGAAGTGCGCCGAAATCCATCGTGTCAATTTCCAGCGCATAGCCGTATTCCTGTGCGAAGCGGAAAATAAAATCAGCATCAAAGCCGAAGAATTGTCCGTCCTTCAAATAATCGAAGGGCTTGCTTTCCACGGTTGTTGCAACACGCAGGATTCCGTTTTCTCCGGTCAGTTGGGACAGGTCAAGGCTGCCGTTCGGTTCGGAAGTGCCCAGCCATTTTCCCTTCAGTTCATCCAGCCAACCGTTTTTGGTCTGCTGACGGATAAACTCATCCATCTGGGCCTTTAACGGTTCCGATTCCGTAGTTTTGGGAAACGCCACAGCAAATTCCACCGCAGGCATATCCATCTCGATAAACGAAAGTTCTTCATCTTCCCACATCAAAGGTACGAAAAAACCTTTGTCCATCAAAACGCCATTGATTTTCTCCTGTTTCAGATTCAGGATCAGATCGGTCATGTTCATGAAGTGAAGTTTTTCTGCTTTCGGAAAATATTCATTGGCAAGCATATCAAAGGACGAGCCGGTCATAACGCCTATTTTTGCCTGCTCAAAGTCACTCATTTTCTGAAAATTTTTGCTCGTGTCCGCATTGCAGCCGGCCAGAGAGCCCACAGCAATCGCCAATATCAAGAAAATAGAAAATATTTTTCTTATCATCCTCATTGTGTGTTCTTCCTCCTCATTTTAGATTCGGTCGTGTGCATCTATCAGCTCTCCGGCATATCGACCGGGAAGTCAAAATACGTATCGGGATAAGGCTCGTCTTCCAGCGTAAAGTGCCACCATTCCTCCGGAAGGGGTCTGAACCCGTTTTCCACCATGGCGCTGCGCAGGATCATGCGGTTTTCGATCTGCTCCTGCGTGAGGGTTTCGGTGTAATCCGGGTGGGAGAGCTCACCAAAATAGTCAAATCCGCCGCCCATATCCACTTCACGGCCCGTCTGCATATCCACGATGGTCAGATCCACCGTGGAGCCACGGCTGTGGCCGGATTTCGCCGCAATATAGCCTTTGTCGAACAATTCGGACTTATCGACTTCCGGATAGAAATAAGGCTTCATCTCCGTGGCGTCCAGATCCTCGGCCCAGGCTTTGAAATGGTCAACCGCCGTCTGGGGTCTGTAAGCATCGTAGATCTTGATGCGGTAGCCCTGTGCCATCAGATCATCGCTGACATTTTTCAAAGCAGCTGCCGCTTCTTTGGTCAAATAAGCCACAGGCGCCTCATATGCATCGATACGTTCTCCAACGAAGTTGAACGTGGAGTAATAACGAATCTCGAGAATGGTATCGGGGATCACATCTGTAATCAGTACGAAACCCTGCTCCTCATAGTTCTCCATCTTGACCTCCTGCGCGTCCGCGGAGTTTTGTCCGCAGCCAATCAGCGCAATGCACATGAAAGCAGCGGCAGTAACAGCAAATTTTCTTTTCAGGAAACACATATTCATCTGTTCAACCTCACTTAACAATTATCATTTCACTGCCGGGAGTTTATTCCACGGATAAGGGCTTTCGCGTCAAGGCATAATGCATTACATCACTTTTGGGGATGTTTTTTTGCTCCGCCAGCTGAAAACCGTAGTGCTGATAGAGAGAAACATTACTTTCCTTGTTGGTTTCCAGATAGCATACCATATTCTCGTTGTCACAGAATTCCAGCATTGGGCGCAGCAGCTTGGATGCGATTCCCTTTCCCTGGGCATTGCGGGAAACGGAAAGGTTGTAAAGATACCAGTCCACATGATCGGTATAGGTTTCCTTCAGCTTCATGGCAAAGGTTTCGTAGGTCAAAAGACGTCCGATAATGCCGGGGCCGGAATGCAAGATCAAGCCAATACCTCCATTCATCAAAAATGGAAGTGTTTTACTGCCGGTGAACCCCAGAGGAAGCCAAACGGCGAAGCCGTTCAGTTCCTCGCTGTCGGCATAGATCACCGCGTCCTCTGTCATGGTTTTCAGCGAAATATCCATGATGATCCGGGATGCTTTGGGATCGTATTTTCCGCCACTGAACCAGTTGTGCAGCGGATAGTCCTGATAGGCATCCATGGCGACATCGGCCAGTTCCCCGAGTCGTTCCTTCGGCACAAGATACAGTCCAGCTTTTTTTACCGCGTTTTTTGCAAGCGGCACTTCGATTTTTCTTACCAATTTATCCATGTCATCCACACTCTCGAAAAGACTTCTGAAGGTTCAGTTAAAAACCAAAATACAGCATCAGTGCAAAGATTAAATAGCAGATTGAAGCAACTGCCGCCACAATGGGAAGCAGCATGATCAGAGCCATACACAAACGGATCTTTCTCTTTTTCGTCTCTTCCGGCTCCTTCTTCAGCCACAGGTAGAAGGGGGCCAGTACAGCGGCAAAAATCGCCAGAGAAATGGGGTAAATCATGGCCCCCACATCGGAAAACAGCAGCCCCATTGAGAGCAGATCCGCCAATATCTCCGCAATCATCACGGCAATTAAGGTGTCTTTTTTCATCGTTTCTCTCCCAATATATGTTATTTTATATGCGTTTCCTTATGACATTCATGCTGTTTCCTGACAAGGCGGCTGTTGGAGCGATAATAGGGAGTCGGTCCTGTAAACTCCGCGTCACCGATACTCATGTCGGCTCGGATCGCACTGGCATAGGGCGAGCTGCCGATCACGGGAAGGGGGATTTTAGCCCACCATGTCAAAAACCTTGCGTGGAACTGAACCTCTGCAGCAAAGGAGAAAACAGATGTATTACCGGCATGGGTGGCCAGAATGGCCAGCCGTTCCTGCTCTGTGGGGGCAAGGGGGTCGGCAATATAGAGTTTCTCGTGGTCACAGATCACTCTGCCGGCATTTGCGTTATTTTCTTCCAGAAAACGCGGTACCCGGCCGCGGACGCCCTGCCTTTTATAGTCGGCGGCATAGCGCTCCGGCACCGGCAGACACCCTTCCACAGCGAGGGATGCAATGTAGTCGGTATACAGCTTTGCAATCAGATATGCTCCCTGGGCTTCGGTGCGGAGAAAATACCGCTTCAGTGGTTCGCTGTGACGCTGACCTCCGTATGCCACCACACGGTTTATTTCTTCGTTGAAACGTGCCCTGTTTTCCAAGGTGGGGGCGCACAGGCAATCCAGCAACACGTTTGTCTGCAGTGCGACAAATGAAATGGTCACACCCGGTGTGTCCCCGTCGCCATGCCTTCCCAGCGCTGCGTCATGTTCCTGCTCCCTCATTTTAAACAAGCCATATGTGCAATGATCGTGGTCAGGCACTGCATAGAGATACCAGTCATCAAAAAACAGGCAGCATTCCAGAAGCGCACCCCGACTGCTTGGAACAGTCGTGATGCCTCGCCGCGCTAAAATATCTGCAACTGCAACGGCCGACAAACAGAATCCATCTGAAGTGCTGAATATTTCAGTGTCGCCTAAACATTGAAGATCCACCAGTCTTTGGAACAGTTCCGGCAATTTTCTTTGCGTTATATCCGTCATGTATTTCGACCCTCACATAGTTTGAGCATTTGGCAAAGTACTTTTTTAGTGTACCATTACAAAGGAGGCAAAAAGGGGGCAAAAAGGGAAAAGAAGAAGCGAACGGCTGCAGGCCGTTCGCTTCCGCTTATATTTACTTGTACTGGGAGAAGGGGATCATCTCCAGAGTCAGACGATTGGCGGGATCCAAGGTGCCCTCCTGAAAATTGATGTCTACGATACGATCATCCTCATAAGCGCCTAACAGCCAATATCCCTTTATGCCATCCTCCGGCACATAGGAGCCGCCGATCTCTGCCATATGGGTACCGGTCTCGCCGGGATGCAGATAATAGATTTTTCCTTCTACGCCGTTCAGGGTATCATGCGGACATTCGGGATCACTGTACATACAGAAGATGGCCGTACCGCCCTCTTCCACAGGTGCAGTGGTGCCGATCATCAGTTCATCAACACCGTCACCGTTCACGTCCATCAGGATAAAACCAATGTTATCCAGCGACGCATTACCGTAATAGTTCTCCATCTGTGTTGCAGCTATATCCATCATCTGATCGCTGGGCCATTCATCCCGCACCGCCACATAGAACTTATTCAGCATTTCCTGATACAGCTCGGGGATCCCATCGATGGCAGGAGCAGAATCCCAGCCCTCGCCGTACATCTCCTCCTCGCGCGCTGCGATGTCTCGCTCCATCATCACAGTGTGCACTGCCTCGTCGATGTACATGCCAGCCAGGATAATGCCGGAATAGGCCACGCCGACCAGCGCAAAGATAACGGCTTTTTTCACATTGCCCTTGCGCAGTTTGATCATACCAAGCACCGCACAGACAATGCTGACGACTACGGAAAACATACCTGCAATGTTCACGACATCTCCGAACTGGGTGAGGGCAAGGCCAAGGCCATCTGCAAAGCAGGAAACAACGCTCATAAAGAAACCAAAGGGGAGAGATGCGATCGCAAGGATCCAGAACAAAATTTTCATATAAAACAACAGTCCTTTCTGTTTCTACTGTGTTGTTTTGCGTCCAGGGGGCTGGTTTTATTTACATGGACAGCAGCTTGATCACCTGCTCTGCATTAGGCAGCAGATTTTTACGAACAGCCCCAAGCACATTCTCCATGACGCCCGGGAGTCTCGCCATCGAACTGAATGCCACGGTACAAGCCATCTTCATCAACCCCACGACGGTAATCTTTTTTGCAAACAGCTCAATGGCCTGGGGATCTTCTGTCTCCAGATAATTGGCCAGGAACAGCTGCCACAGCTGACGCACAGCCTCCGCTTTCATGCCGGTAATATTGACAAGCCTCTCGTCAGAAGGAATCTGGTGGGACAGCGCCATGGAGCCCAGATCATACAGGGGATGTCCGGTGGTCAGATCCGCCATATCGATCAGAATCAGCTCACCGTTCTGGATCATAACATTCTTGGGGTGGAAGTCACCGTGCACCACGGTATCGCTGTCGGGAATGGCCTCATTGATCCGCAGTAGAGTATCCACTTCCTCATCCGTCATGTAAGCCCGCAGTCCCTCGATTCGCTCGCGGTACAAGTCCTTGGTGCTGGACAAGGCGTCTTTCGCCACATGAGTGGCGTGCAGCTGCTTCAAGGTCTGTGCATACTTCTTTGCAATCTCCACGAGCTGGTCGGGATGCTCATTCAGGTAGTTGGACACGATGTCCGCATTCACCAACTCAAAGACAAGACCATACATATCCTCAGATTTGACAATATCAAAGGGGATTGCAGTGGGGATACCCATGACAAAGGCCTTCTTTGCATAGTCCTGTTCCCGCTTGATCATCTCAATCGTGTCGCCGGTATGATACATCTTGACAATGGTGTCATCATTGATGCGGAACACTCTGCCGTGGCCGCCTTCTCCGAGCATTTTGCACTCGCTCAGGTCAATGCTGCGATATCCTTTGGATACGGGGAACAGATCCGTAAAGCCGGTCATTTCCAGAATTTCATACACCTCAGAGGTTGCATTGATCAGCTTCAGATTGGGCTCCAGTTTGCGCAGCTTCAGCAGCACGCGCAGGCCGGAGGAAGAAATATATCTCAGTTCACCGGCATCCAACACCACTTTTTTTGCAGCATGGGCATGATAGCTCTCCATGATCTGAGTTTCTGCCTGAGGTGCCGTATCAGAATCAATGGCTCCCTCCAAAAAAAATGTCAGGATTTGATCTTCACTAAAGTTGATTTTCAGGTTCATATAGGGGTCCTTTCAAACGATAACGGAATTTTCTTGAACGATTCATGTGATTCCCTTGTGCTTCGAAGAATGGGAAATCATTCGGTTGCCATTCTATCAGACCAAAGGATGCAAAAAGGGGCCACAAAAGAAGGCGTGGACAAACAAATGCTGTCCGCGCCTTCTCTTAAGATTTTTTATTGTGCAAATGCCGTAAAGAAGCGGTAAATGATCGTGGCGCTCTGGCTGCGAACTGCGTCACCCTGCGGGGCGAGATACATCGTGTCGTTCTGCTCAATGCCACGGATGATATCGGTGCCGCAAGCCCACTGCATAGCGGGGATTGCGTACTCGGCAACATCAAAGGCATCCTTATAGGAAAGAATATTGGTTTCCTCGCCGACGCTCACATCATAGTCTTTGTACTTGCAATAATGCCACAGCACCGTTGCCAGTTGCTCGCGGGTGATGGTGTCGTTGGGCCCCCAAGTGCTGTCGCCATATCCCACTGCAATGTGGTTGGCAGATGCCCAGCGGATGGCATTGTAGTACCAATCGTTGTCGTATACGTCCTTGAAGTCTTCCGCCACTTCGACCAGAGGCTCACCCTCCATACGCCACAGAATGGTGGCGATCTGGGCACGGGTGGTAATACCGTTAGGTGCAAACAGGACATCGGCAACGCCCTGCATGAGACCTTCGTCAATGCAGTAATGCACGCCGTCGTGATACCACTGTGTCTTGTCCAGATCCGTGTACAGGCAGAGGGGGCAGTTTTCGGAGACAGGGCAGCCATTAACATCTGTAAATGTGATGTTGGCCGCCATTTCCTTGTACGATGTTCCGACCACGCCCTTAAGATCTTCTGTGATGTACCGCTCAAGTGCCTCCACGTCGAGCATACCGTCGTTCTGCAGAACAACAGCATTTTCAAGCATCTTCATGCCGCTTCCATGGGAAACCAGTGCGTAGTTATGGGATGCGATGGTGTACGTGCCATTCAGGTCGATCGGCTCATATTCGCCGGTGTCCTGGTTGCGGATTTTGATGTTATACACACGGTACGGGCCGTCGACACAGACAAACTCTTCAAACTCATCCAGCACAACGGAGGACGGAATATCTGTGTTGACCGCGAATGTGATGCCGGAAAGATGCGGGAAGCTGCCGTTCTCCGCCGGCCAGATCATCATGGCCATCTCCATCATATCCTTGATGGTCTGACCGCTCACTTCCGCCAAAACAACCGTGTTGTTGAAGGGCAGAACGCTGAGGAGATCATTGAGGGTAATGTCGCCGGCCGGAACGTCTGCGCGCAGTCCGCCGCCGTTAATATAGCCAATATCAGCTCCCACGGCGCTGCGGAAGGCCTCTGCACACAAACGGCCCAGATTGGTTTCTGCATTACGCACCAAGCGCTTGCCGTTGGCGTCTTTCGTGATGAGGTTGATCTCGCTCGCGCCGACCTTGCGCTCACCAAGCGCAGCATATTCCGTGTAAATCTGCTCAAGATAAGCATCCATGACCGGATCGGTCTTCCCATATTCCGCCGTCTTGATCAGTTCGGTTTTAAATTCGCCGTCGGAGATTGTGAGCTTTCCAATGTTCTCGAATTTCGTTCCCGTGGAACTGAGCAGAACCGCATTGCCGGACTTGTCGGTCAGCGTAATGCCCTCGATTACGGTGTGGGAATGTGCATCCAGAACAACGTCGAGACCTTCGGTGTTCTCGATCAGCGTCTCGATATCCTCGATACCCCCATAAACCGCATCATCTGCGTAGCCGATGTGGGAAAGAGCAATAATGTACTCAGCGCCCTCTGCCTTGGCTGCGTCAATATTTTTCTGCACAACCTCATATAGATCGGAGGAATGGAAGGTGAACAAAAATTCTCCGTTGCTGTCTTTGAACTGCGCAGGAGAAGAGGTGGTAATCGTACTCGGAGTTGTGATGCCGATATATGCGATGTCTACATCGCCGTAAGACACGATGGTATACGGCTCAAAATAAGACGCCGCTTCGCCAATCTTTCCAAAATTGCAAGATACCGGCTTCGTGTTCATTATACCGACCAGTTCGTTCAGTCGCTCCAGACGATAGTCAAACTCATGGTTGCCCAGCGTTACGGCATCGTATCCAACGAGGTTCATAAGGTCAACGCTATACTGCCCCTGGGAGATAACGCCAAGACTGGTACCCTGAAGATAGTCGCCGCCGGAAACTGCGCCAACATATGCATAGCGCTCCTGCAGTTCTTTCTTCATGGCGGAAAGAACGGAGTATCCCTCCACCGCACAATGTACATCATTTTCATACAGGATCATGATGTCTTCGGTATTCTGTGCCGCAAACGCATCTGCCGGAAAAACACCCAGCACCAACAAAGTACATAAAACAATTGATACGATTCGTTTCTTCATTTCATTCACCTTTTCCCTTGAAATACAATAGGAACCATAAACCTGCAACTGTTTCTCCGGGTGAGAAAGGTTGGTTTGCTATGTGGAGATAGTTTGATTCTACCAAATAAAAGGACGCAAAAAGGGGGTAAAAAAGCGCGGGCAGCAGGTGCTGTCCACGCTTTTTGCAGTGTTGTTTTTATACTTCATGTTCTGTTCATTCGCAGTCTGGACGTAAGGGTCTCAATTCCTGCAGGGCAAACCGTCTGACAGGAGAGTGCGTTGGAAAGGATGCAGAAAAAACGCGTACAGGAAATTCTGTACGCGTTTTTTGGATTTATTCACTGATGGTTGGCAATGACGCCATCCCCGTAAATCGTGACCCAATCATTCGCCATGGAAATTGTCACCCAGTCCTTCCCGGCACAAATATCAGCAATTTTCTGGGCCTTGGACTCGTTTCCATGCTCTCTCTGCGTATCGTCACAGAGCAGGAAGAATACCTCTGTAAGATATTCGTTATCTTCTTCTGCATATACAGCCATAGGTACATCACCTGTGCTGTTGCCAAACACAAGCACGGGACGCTGTCCCAGTTCCTGCTCAAGCTGTGCGACCTTGCTCATTTTCACGTTTTTGGTGATGACGGTATCACCCATCAAAAGCTCGTCTTCTTCCACATAATTATAGTGCATATCCATCTCTTCGCCCTGACCACTGGCTACGATGGTGAAATCCGTACCAATCACCTGACGGGCAGGAATATCGATCACTCCGTCAATCAAAGCGCGAACAGTGAAGCGGTTCGTGCCGCTGCAGATATAGACGATGAACTCGTTTTCCAGGAGATAATCAACGACCTCGAGCATAGGGAGGTAAAACGCTTCGCCACGGGTCATTCCGCTGAAGCCGTCGGCGTTTGTTTCCTTGAACGCCTCCACTACATCCAGGTAATCTTCAATGGTCATACCGGAAAAAGCTGCTGCATGGGCGTGGATGTGGGTCTGCTCCATGTGACCGGGGATGTCGCTTGCTTTCTTGATTTCAGACAGTTCCTGCGCAACGGCCTGGATATCCTCCGGTGCGTCATACCCGGGTGTATTCAGCACATAGTCAGCGAAAAGCAGCCACTCTCCATAAATGGGAAATGTTTCGCAGTAGAGCGTTCCATCCAAATCAAAAACAGCAACACGGTCTTCTGCGGGAATGAAATTTGCAGACTTCTCATCTGTAACCGTTTCAACATACTCTTTGAGTGCCAAAATCGGTTCGGAATTCTCGACCCAATAGGTAAATGTATCCTCCTTTACAGGCTTTTGAGCGCAACCGGTGATGCTGCTGCAAAGCAGCATACATACGGCAAGTAAGGAAAGCAATTTTTTCATCATAATTCAAACGACCTTTCTCTCTATGGTTTTTTAATCAGATGGTCACAGGTCAGGGGGCGCCAGAACTTTGGGCTCAGCGAAGCAGACCGGGCGGCTGCTCCCTGAAAGAATGTACTGCGCTTCCTGTGAACAAAGCGAAAAAATTCATGTCTTTAACATAACACCCCAATGGATGCAGAACGGATGCAAAGAACGAGGGATTTTATAAAAAATTCACGTTTCCACAAATTATTTTTAATTGTGAAACTTTTTTGCTGTGAGGGGATTATATATGTGGGTAACGTGCTTTGGGGGCGGTTGGGTATGTGAGTTGGTGTGAATACTCAACACCGAGAAAAAGACACGGACGGCAGGGGCTGTCCGTGTCTTTTTTCTGCCCCCGTTTTGCATCCTTTTGCATGATAAAATCGTAAACGTAAGGAGCCTCCATACGGAGGCAAAGCAAGCAAAAAGGAGGGTTTTATATGAAAAAAATGTGGATGCTCTTGGCTGTACTTTCTCTTATGCTCACGGGCTGTGGCAAGGAGGGAGCTGCTTCCGCAGAGACAAAGCAGCCTGAGGGGGCGAATTCTGCAAGTGTGATTGACCAGCAGGAACCTGGCGTGACCGTACACCCTCTCCCCGACACTACCATGGACAATCTGGACGATGCGATCCTCTCCGTTTCTCTGGGTGAGGGCGATGCCTATGTGGATGACACCGGCAAGATGCAGATGAACGTGAAGATCTATACCTACGATAAATATGATATGGTGGACATTGCCCAGCTGAAAGAGGGCGATATCATCGTGACCCGTGCCGGTGAGGTGGAAGTGCAGTCTCTGGAGCAGAGCGAAAGCGGCGTCCTTTTCGTCAATGGCGGTCTGGAAGGCGGCGGATTTGATCTGGTGACGGATGACTGCGGTGTCTATTTTGAGACCGGCTACAATGACGCAAAGAACTGGTATGAGATCGGCGAGGCGACCATCCGTGTGTCTGCAGATTTTAAGGGCAGCGACAATGCCGATCCCGATGCGGGAGAAGTCGTGCTGTATCCCGGAAGTTTCCTGGTGGGAGAGGTCACGGATTATAACTTTACTCCCTACAACACCACCATTCGCGTTGAGGGCGGACAGATCGTTGAAATGACCCGTATGTATACGCCCTGACCGTTGCTGAAATAAAATCTTGTGTTAAAGGAGAAAAAATATGGATCTGTCAACGATGAATGACGCTCTGAGTGGAATGCCCCCTGCAGAGGTGGCGCTGGGCGCCGGTATTGCGGCCATTATCGCCACGCTTCGGAGGACCGCAAGATCACGGTGGAGAAAACCGAACACAAGGAATATCCCGGCATTACTCAAATGGGTGATGAAGGAAACGACCCCATCCAGTGGTGGGTGGATCCCACCGGTATTGTTAATCTGCTGATCGCAGAGGAGGGCAATGGCAGTTGGGAAGTTGTGGACTATGATCCCAACGGCATCGATGTGGCCGGTCCTTTCTACCGTCAGGGAAGCTGCGGATTTGAACTCCGGGGAAAGCTGAAGGGTACATTCCCCCTGACGATCTACGATGGTGGTACCAAGGCGATCTGTATCGAGGTTGAGGTGACAGAGGAACAAACTGCTTCCATTACCGCCTTTGCTGTTGAGACTTATGAGTTCGACAGGAGCGAGGAGCATATTGCGCTGGAAAAGGCGGTGGGGAGAGAGCTTGCGCTTCCGACGCAGGCCGCTGTGACCGATTATTCAGTCAAAAACGAGAGCGGTTCTGTTAAGTTCCTGCTGAATGATCTGGAGTGGTGCTGGCAGATATCTTCTGTCAAAACTGTGGAGGAGCTTGTGGGTAACATTGCAGCCAATGCATCTGAAACAGAACACGATACTTCTGAGAGTGGTGTATCTCTGAGCGCGTACCGCTTTTCTGACGGAGTCATGGCGGCATGGAGCGACGGAGTTCGTGCCATGGCCCTGTACGGTGAGAGTAAAGCAGCTGTATCGGATGTGCTGGCTGTAGCCGGACAGATCGTGGAGGAGAACAATGGACAATAAGGAAGTAAGGGACATCCTTCTGGGACGGATCGTTCGGCAGAATGAGCAGTTCTGGACTGCAGCCCCTTCAGATGCCAAATTCCACTTCCACGGCCTTAAGGACGGCGCAGGTGATGTTCGTTTGTTTGGCGTGATCAAGATGACGCGCCGCTATCAGACGATGGAGCTGGAAGCGGATGTTGCCTTTGAGAAGGCGGAGAAGGCACTGAATTCCATGGGACGCCCCATTTGGGTTGCCTCTATGCCCAAGAGCAAAGGATGTCTCTATGCCCCGAACTGGATTGCTCCTGTTCTTCTGACTGTTGAACAGGAGGCAGGCGATTTGTTGCAGATGACGGCCTATACCGGCAGAAGTCTGTTGATCGGCCATCTTCGCTGCCGTATTGCATTTTGGATTCTGGAACAGCGGTTGCCGGAAGGGATCACCTGTGCCGGGAAGAGTAAAAAGCCGGATAGAGTGAAAGTCGATAGGGAGAAACCAGCCAGAGGTGAAAAAACTCCGAAGCGTGAGGAGAAAAAGGCTGCACCTTGCAGAGTGAAAAAGGCGGCTCCTAAGCGACTGAAAAAGTAAGTTGAACTCCCGGACAATTTTGCGGGAAAGGTACGTTGCCCCATGAAACAAACTGAACGATGCTGCGCCGAACGCCATTCCCTGCGGTGCGATCTTCATACCCATTCCATTTTTTCGGATGGAACGTATACGCCGGGTGAGATCATCGCCGAAGCCGGACGGCTGGGGCTGATCATCGCGCTTACCGATCACAATACGGCGGCGGGTCTGCCGGAATTTATGGATGAGGCGCAAAAGCTGGGCGTTACAGCAGTGCCGGGCGTGGAATTTTCCACAGAATACAAGGGAAAGGAACTGCATCTGCTGGGACTTTTTGTTTTGCCGGAACACTATGCGGCGGTTGAACGTATGGTCAGGGAACAGCATGTTCTGAAAGAGATCAGCAACATGGAACTGGTGGAACGGCTCAATCAGGCAGGGTATCTGATCGACTACGCGAAGGTGAAGCGGAGAAATCCGAATGGAAACGCCAACCGCGCTCATATGGCGGCAGAACTTCTGCAGCAGGGATATGTGACTTCCGTACGGGAGGCGTTTGATACCATACTGAGCGACAGCGGCGGGTTTTATGTGCCGCCTTTGCGGCTTCAGCTGACGGATGTGATCACTACATTGCGGAATATCGGAATTATTCCCGTCCTGGCACATCCGCTGCAGGAACTGACGCAGACGGAACTTCGAGAACTGCTCCCGGTTGCAATTGAGGCCGGCTTGATGGGCATGGAGACGATGCATTCGTCCTATTCGCCGGAGAAAATCTGTCTTGCGGAGGATATCGCGTCGGAGTTTGATTTGCTGCCCAGCGGAGGCAGTGACTTCCACGGCTCGGTCAAACCGGATATCTCTCTTGGCACAGGAAAGGGCTGGCTCAACATCCCGGCAACCACATATACCAGGCTGTTGTCTGCGTGGCAGGAACTTGCCCGAAATAAAACCGAACTATGACAAAAAGGCACCTGTAAAGGTGCCTTTTTGTTGAGACTGTCAAAAAAGGCATAGCCTTTTTTGACAAGAAGATTGCAGCCTGCTGCAGCGCACTCACCGTCCGCCATAGGCGGACGATTCGCACGTTTGCAGTCTGAGAAGTGTTTTTTGCCACGCACATGTCGCGGCAAAAAAATGTTTAAGACTTATTTCGCTGCTGCGGCAGCGAAACTCTACGAGGTTTTTTGACAAGCTGGACAAAAAGGCACCTGTAAAGGTGCCTTTTTGTTGTTTGTCAGGAAATTACAGGGCATCTTATTTCCGAAAGTGAAACCAGAGGCTGCCAGCATAGCACAAGAAAGGATGCAGAAAGAAGGAACGAGAAAGGCACAAAAAATAAGGACGGCCAACGCCGTCCTTATCCGTACCGTTCAGGTTTTATTCATTCTCTCCAGCACACCGGCGGTGTATTCGCTCCAGCTGTACTGGACCATATACTCGCCGTGCCATACGATGCCCATGCGCTTGCCGTCGCACCAATCGTAATAGTCGCAGTCCAGATTATCCGGTACCACGCCAAGCTTGCCGCGCTGCTGAGCAATCACATTGCCGCAGCCGACAGCCTCCAACGTTTCCAGCAGGTCGCGGCGCAGGCTCTTCATATAGCTCTCATGGCCGCCGTCATCCTCAAAAATGACCGCCTGAAGCTCGGCAGAGGGGCACAGTGCGCCTTTGCGGTCGATGAGATAGGCCAGAAGTTCCTTGGTCTTGCTATACTTGAAGGCGATGGGCATGCCGTCGATATAAGCCTCGAAATTGCCAAAGGTCTGTGCCCGCAGCCGGTTGCGTTTGGGAATGGGACGGCGCAGATCGTTCAGTTCTTTTTGCACTTTAGCTATTGTGATGGGCTTGGTAAGATAGCCGCTGGCATGAAGGTCGTAGGCCTCCTTGCGGTATTCCTCAAAACCGGTAGCAAAAATGATATTGATGTCCGGATTTCGCAGTTTCAGCTGCTCGGCCAGCTCCACACCGCTCATTCCCGCCATTTCAACATCCAGAAATGCGATGTTGCAGTCATTTTCGTCCACAAAGTCCAGCGCATCCTCGGGGTATTCAAAGCCATTGAGTTCTGCATCCGGCGCGGCCTCAGCAATCACGTCCAGCAGTCCTTCAAGAGCGATTCGCTCATCATCTACCGCTATGATCTTCATTTATTTGCCTCCCTTTCAGGAATCGTCACAACGGCAACTGTGCCGTTTTTGGAGCTTGTAATGGACAGGCTGCCGTCTGCCATATGCTGCAGACGATCCCGCACATTGCGGATGCCCACGTGGGGTTTTCCGTCATCCATATAGTTATCCGGGTCGAAGCCGATGCCGGTATCTCTAACTGTGATTTGAACACCTTCATCTGTTCTGAGTGTAGAAATAGTAACGATGCCGCCGCCCCGCTTTTTGGTTACGCCGTGCTTCACCGCATTTTCCACCAGGGGCTCTACGGTCAGGGGAGGCACTTTGAAATCGGTCACATCCACATCATAAACCACATCCAGTTTACCACGGAACCGGATCTGTTCCAAGGAGAGGTAGGTCTGAATGTGCTGATATTCCTCACTGAAAGGAATCGGCTCGTTCTTTTCGATGGAGAGCATATTGCAGCGCAGATACTCGGCGAAGCTGCTGACAGCCTCCTGCGCTGTATCCGGCTCTTTCCGATAAAGGTGATAGATGGTGTTGAGCACGTTGTAGAGGAAATGGGGTTTGATCTGAGAGAGCATAATGGCAATACGGCTGTCTTCCAGTTCTTTTTCCAGCTTTGCCACGCGGATGGAGGCGCGGTGGTTCATCACAACGCCTCTGGCTGTCGCAACAATGTGGATGACAAAGAGAATGGTAAAGACGATTTTGGAGCAGGGTGCCCGCCATACGATGTTGGCACCCACGCCGAAAAAGTCAAGCAGCATAGCGGCAAACAGGACAAAGGCAGAAATGGGCACCAAGCGCTTTGCGCCTTTGCGCAGTGCTTCCATGACGCACAGAACCATAAAGAGTATGCACAGGACGAACTGGGCGCCCGCCCAATAGGGCAGTGTGTCATAGATCACAGTCACGCCGACAAAGGACAGCACGATCAACACGCTGTTGAACAGGGCACTGAGGAGTACTGCGATCTTTGCCACGCGCTGCTTTTTGCCGGTCAATGTGTCGCTCACAAAGTGGCACAGGCAGAATGCAGCCAGCATCATACAAAGCTGTCCTGCGTAGGTGTTCAGAACATTCAGCTCGCTCCAGTAAGAGACATCGATGGTGTCAAAGGCTATGTAACCGCCGACGAAAAGGGTCAGCAACCCCAGCTTCATCAGGGTAGTGCCCACGGGAATCCGCACGATCACAGCCGCAATGGCGGCACCAAGCAGCATCAGCGAGGTTACGGCAAAGAAGATGCCCAGAATTCTGAATTGGTTTCCGTGAGAGGCCAGATTCAGTTCCAGAATGCTCCATTCCAACGGATCGGAACACAGGGTGGTGAGAAAGTCCCTGTAGGCCGTCTCGTTGCCGTAAACGTGGGGATTGTACAGCTGAATCTCAACAAGATCCTCGGTCCCGATGGCAGGAACGATCGTACCCATCCACATCCGTGCGCACATGGAGGCGAAAAATTCAGGCTTCAAATCAGGAATGTCAAATATATCATCCTGATAGATCTGCTGACCGTTGACCTTGATGACCGCGCCAATGTGGTTGCGGTAAAAGTTCAGCTGCCATCCCTCGGACATTTCCCGAAGAAAGGTACCGCGAAGGTACAGATCACCCTTCAAGGCAGAAATGTCTGATTCTTCGGTCAGCGTCTGCCAATTCTCGCCGTCGTAACTGTATTCGCCGATGAACTCCTGCGGCATGGGAATGGGCAGCATTGCCTGATAATTGTTGAGCGTTACGGACAAAAGACAGATCAACGCCAAAAGAAGCGGTAAAACAAAGCCAATATATTCAAAATACCGTTTCTTTACTTTCATGTGTTTTCCTCCGAATATGTGCAGCCTATTGTTTCGTAAATTTTATTATAGCACGATGCAACGAAAAAATGAAATAGCATCTGCTTCATCATCACAAAAACATCCTTCGCTGCGTAAAACAAACTGGGGCAGCCTCTGATAGACTGCCCCAGTTCATAATTGTTCTAAAATGCACTCTTGCGCTCCCTGCATGTTCACACTTGATGCCGCAGAGATACTCTGCGGCATCAAGCCTTTCTGTTCCGGAGAAATCATCAAGCGCAAAGCGCCTTATCCTTTGCGCTATCCGTTAAAAAAGTATTATGCCCAGACCGGGGACCAGGACGACCTGATCTCCATCGGGACCATCGGCCTGATCAAGGGGATCTCAACCTTTAAGGCGGATAAGAACGTCCGGCTGGCCACCTATGCCAGCCGATGCATCGAAAACGAGATTCTGATGCACTTTCGCGCCCAGCGCAAGCTGGCGGGGGAGGTCTCTCTGGCGGAGACACTGGATTCCGGGGACGAATCGGGCGGATTGTCCTTCATGGATGTGATCGCGGTGGAGGACGACATGCTGGAGCAGCTGCACACCAAGCAGGCCTGCCAGAAGGTGCGCAAGTGCGTGGAGTCCTGTCTGACGGAGCAGGAGCGGGAAATCATCGTACAGCGTTACGGTCTGGATGGCCGCCCGCCCAGGACCCAGCGGGAGATCGCCGGGGGCTGCGGGATCAGCCGCTCCTACGTCAGCAGGATCGAAAAACGGGCGCTGGCCAAGCTGGAGCGCGCCATGGAGGGAAACGCCAATCAGGCGGGCGGGAAATGAGATGGGGAAAAATGTCTTGCGATTTATGGCGGTTTATACTATAATTACAATGTATGCAAATTGACAAATAGCGGATAACTTTCGGTTTTATTCCCGGGATCAGGGGTTTGGACCGGGAAAAGAACGCGAAAGGGAGGAAAAATAGTGAAGAAAGTTGTTTCTTTGGCGCTGTCTTTGGCCATGGCTCTGAGTCTGGCGGCCTGCGGCGGCAGCAACGATAACGATAGTTCCGCAGGAGTTTCAACAGTTTCCAGTGTGCCTGTGGAACCCCAGAAGATGATCCTGGCCACCGGCGATGTTTCCGGTACATACTACGCTGTGGGCTGTGCCATGGAGGAGGCGCTGAACGGGGTGCTGACCCTGACGGAGCTGGAGGTGGCTTCCACCGGAGCCTCCAAGGCCAACGTCAACCTGATCACCGATGGTGAGGCCGAACTGGCCATCCTGCAGTCCGACATGATCTCCTATGCCCATGCCGGAAGCCATGCCTTTGCCGGCACCGGTGCGGAGGACAACGCCTTGTGGGTTGCCGGTTTGTATCCCGAGACGGTGCAGATCATCGCCCGCAAGGACATCACCGATGTTTCCCAGTTGGCCGGAAAAACTGTGTGCGTGGGCGACATTGGCTCCGGAACCCGGGTCAACGCCGAGCAGATCCTGGCCGCTTACGGCATGACCGTAGAGGATGTGGATGCCGTGCCCGGTTCCTTCCAGGAGGGGATGAAGGGCTTCCGGTCCGGAAAGTATGACGCTGTGTTTGTGGTTGCCGGTGCCCCCACCAAGGCCATCACCGACCTGGCGGCAACAGATGCGTTTAACATGCTTTCTCTGGGCGAGGAGGCCCTGGGCTACATCGAGGCAAACTACCCCTTCCTGGTGCGGGAGAACCTGCCCGCCAACACCTATGAGGGCGTGGAAGAGGAAGTTCGGTGTGTTGCGGTGCAGGCTGCACTGGCGGCTTCGGATACCGTTTCCGAGGATGCGGTGTACGAGCTGCTGCAGGCTATGTTTGACAACAAGGCAAAGCTGGAGGCGGGCCATGAGAAGTTCCGCTTCCTGGATCTGGAGAATGCCGTTGACAGCGCTTGCGTTCCCCTGCATCCCGGCGCGGTGAAATTTTACAGAGAAACCGGCGCGCTCCATTAAACAGTACAAGAGAAACCCGTTGAAAACCCGGCACGATGGTTCGTGCCGGGTTTTTGTCTGCCTGTCCTGCCATTGCAATTCCGGGAGGGAGGAGTTATAATAACAGAAATACCGTTTTTTGTGAAAAACGATGAGAGGAAGTATCTTTATGTATATTACCTGTTTGGATATGGAAGGCGTCCTGGTTCCCGAGATCTGGATCGCATTTGCTGAGGCCAGCGGCATCCCCGAGCTCAAGCGCACCACCCGTGACGAGCCCGACTACAACAAGCTGATGAACTGGCGCCTGTCCATTCTGAAGGAGCATGGTCTGGGCCTGAAGGAGATCCAGGAGACCATTGCCAAGATCGATCCTCTGCCCGGTGCCAAGGAGTTTTTGGACGACCTGCGTGCCAACGGCCAGGTTATCATCCTCAGCGATACCTTCGAGCAGTTTGCCAAGCCCCTGATGGAGAAGCTGGGCTGGCCCACCATCTTCTGCAACACCCTGGAGGTTGCCGACAGCGGCGAGATCACCGGCTTCAAGATGCGCTGCGAGCAGTCTAAGCTCACCACCGTCAAGTGCCTGCAGGCCATGGGCTTTGAGACCATCGCCGCCGGCGACAGCTACAACGACCTGGGCATGATCCAGAACAGTAAGGCCGGTTTCCTCTTCAAGAGCACCCAGCAGATCAAGGATGACCACCCTGAGCTGCCCGCTTACGAGGAGTTTGATGACCTGCTGGCCGCCATTAAGAAGGCCATGGACTGATTTGGCCTGAGCCCGAAAGGGGATTTGATTGATGAATCACATGTTTCATACCTTGCCCTTTGGCCCGGCGGATATCCTGCTGCCCCAGAACTGCGATATGGCCCTGTGGAGCGTGGTGGCCTGCGACCAGTACACCTCCCAGCCCGAATATTGGCAGCGGGTGGAGCAGCGGGTGGGCAAAGCGCCCTCCACCCTGCGCCTGATCCTGCCCGAGAGCCGTCTGAAGGCCCCCGATGTGGAGATGGAGATCATGGAGGTCAACAACACCATGAGCCGCTATCTCCGGGAAAACATCTTCCGGGAGTATCCCCAGAGCCTGGTGTATGTGGAACGTACCCTCAGCAACGGCAAGATCCGCCGGGGTCTGGTGGGTAAAATGGACCTGGCCCAGTATGACTACGAGCCCGGATCTGATGCTATGGTGCGCGCCACCGAGGGAACCGTTCTCTCCCGCATCCCGCCCCGGGTGGCGGTGCGGAAAAATGCACCTGTGGAGCTGCCCCATGTGATGCTGCTGGCCGACGACCGGGAGTGTACGGTCGTTGAGCCTCTGGCCCACCAGACGGGGGAAATGGAGCTTGTTTACGACTTTGAGCTGATGGAGCAGGGCGGTCACATTCGGGGCTGGCTGCTCACCGGCGGGCAGATGGAACAGGTGGCCTGCGCCCTGAAGGCCCTGGCCGATCCCGCCGCCTTCAACGCCAAATACGGCACCCAGGACCTGCCTGTGATGCTCTTTGCCGTGGGCGACGGCAACCACTCCCTGGCTACCGCCAAGGAGTGCTACGAGCGGCGCAAGAAGCTCACCCGGCCTGAGCAGTGGCCCGATCTGCCCTCCCGCTATGCCCTGGTGGAGCTGGGCAACCTCCACGACGAGTCCCTGGAGTTTGAGCCCATCCACCGCATCCTCACCGAGGTGGAGCCCCAGCAGCTGCTGGACGACCTGAAGGCCGCCTTCCCCGGTGCTTACGAGGGGGAGGGAGAGGGTCATGTGCTGCAGTACGCCTTCAACGGCCGGGAGGGAGCCATCACCGTTCCCGCGCCCGAGGCCCAGCTGGCGGTTGCCACCCTGCAGAACTTCCTGGATCTGTGGCTGGCAGAGCATGAGGGGGCGGGCATCGACTACATCCACGGCGCCGACGTGGCCAAGGAGCTGGCCAATCGCCCTGACGCCATCGCCTTCCTGCTGCCCGCCATGGGCAAGGAGGAGCTGTTCCCCACGGTCATCCACGACGGCGTGCTGCCCCGCAAGACCTTCTCCATGGGTGAGGCCCACGACAAGCGCTTCTACCTGGAGGGGCGGCGCATCCGCCGCTGAGACGCAACGCAAAAGGAGGAACTTCCCATGCAGCTGAAAGCACTGGCAAAACTGAACCTGACCCTGGACGTGCTGGGCCGCCGGGAGGACGGCTATCACGACATGCGCATGGTGATGCAGTCCATCAGCCTGTCGGATACCCTGCATCTGTGCCCCGGAGAGGGGGAGGGCATTCGGGTGTCCACCAACATGAGCTTCCTGCCCGGGGGCGACAAGAACCTGGCTGCCATTGCCGCCCGGGCGTTCTGGGATGCCCGGGGGATGGAGCACCAGAACCTGGATATCCACATTGAAAAGCATATCCCCGTCTGCGCCGGCATGGCCGGCGGCAGCAGCGACGCGGCGGCAGTGCTGCGGGGCCTCAATGAGCAAGCCGGATCCCCTTACACCCCCACAGAGCTTGCCAGGGTGGGTGAGGCAGTTGGCTCCGATGTGCCCTACTGCGTACTGGGCGGAACTGCCCTGGCGGAGGGCCGCGGCGAGATCCTGACCCCTCTGCCGTCTCTGCCCCACTGCCATGTGGTGGTGTGCAAGCCCGACTTTTCCATTTCCACCCCGGAGCTGTTTGCCCAGATCGACACCGTGAAGGTCCGCTGCCGCCCCGACACTGCCGGTGTGCTGGCGGCCCTGGAGGCGGGTGATCTTGAGGGTGTGGCCCGGCGGCTGTACAACGTGTTTGAGGATGTCCTCCCCGAGCGGCAGAGAAGCCGGGTGGATGCCATCAAAAACGTTCTCATCCAGTGCGGCGCACTGGGCGCCGCCATGAGCGGCACCGGCCCCACCGCCTTTGGCCTGTTTAATGACGCGGCCCAGGCACAGGCGGCTTATGACATCCTGTCCCGGGAATATCGGGAAACTTATCTGGCCGAAACCGTTTAAACATGAAAAAAGCCGTCCATACTGCTGGTACAAAACAGTGGTATGGACGGTGTTTTTTATGGATCGGAACTTGAAAAAGTGGGAACTTGCCCTGATCTTTGGGCTGATGTGTGCCATGGTCATGGGGGGATGGCTGGGGCAGGAGCAGACCGCCCTGGCCGACAGGGTGATCCGGCTGCACATCGTGGCCAATTCGGACAGCCCACGGGATCAGGCCATGAAGCTGGCAGTTCGGGACCGGGTGCTGGCCAAGGCGGAGAGCCTCTATTCCTCCGATGCCAACCGGGAGCAGGCGCTGTCCATTCTGTCCGGGCATCTGGCGGAGCTGGCCCAGGAGGGGCGGGAAGTGGTGGAGGCCTGGGGAAGCGATGCACCCGTGACAGCCAAGGTGGAGCGGTGCTGGTTTCCCACCAAGCAGTATGGAGACTTTGCCCTTCCGGCGGGGGAGTACACCGCCCTGCGCATCGTTATTGGAGAAGGGGAGGGGGAGAACTGGTGGTGCGTGGCCTTTCCTCCCCTGTGCCTGGGGGCAGCCAGTGAAACGGTGGAGCAGGCCGCCCAGGCGGGGAATTTCACCCCGGCGCAGGCTGCTCTGATGACAGAAGACAGCGGCGGTTATGTGCTGAAATTCAAGTCCATGGAGCTGCTGGGACAGCTGAAAGGGCTGTTTTTGCTCCCAATTACCTTTTGAACTGATTTAGGCAATCAATAACCTCCCTTCGTCGAAGTAACGGAGGGAGGTTGTTTCACAGACAGAAAGTGTTCGACAAATTGGAATTGGCAGTTCTATTTTAGTTCTACAAGCACAGCTTCTTCAATAGCAAAGTAGTCCTCCATATTACTACTGAGTCCACTTGCCATCATAGCTTTTTGAAATGAAATATTTTCTATATTGCTCAAATAAACATAGGTGCTATCCTTAACGGCATTAGGCATTCTTCCGCTAATTTCCAACCTATATTTGTATGTATGCCCATCAAATTGCCATGTGCCATCTGACATTTCATAATATGTCTTCATATTGCCTTCAATGGTGTTGATGGGATCTAAAGACTGATTACCACAGCCGACCAGACCCAACATACAGACCAACGCCAATAACAATGCTATCAACTTTTTCATACGGATACCTCCTTCGTCAAATACAAGCTTATCTTTTAGTTCACCTTATCATATTTTTCTGTTCGTATCAATGTTTGGCAAAACTGCCGGAGTTGTACTCCATCAGTCCATAAGTAAAAAGGGAGTGTTTTTGTGAGCGATTGACGGCTTTTCCCACCTGCGGTATAATAAATTTATATAGATAACCGCTGAACAGGAGGGGAAAGTATGAAGTGTCCGTATTGCGGCAAGGAGATGGAACAGGGCGTGATCCAGTGCCGGGACGGGGTGAGCTGGCAGAAGAAAGAGCGGTTGGTGGCGGCGCTGTCCGGTTTGTCCAAAGATGCGCTCGTCCTGGCCCGCAGCCAGGGAAGCCCCTTTTCCGGTGCGGCGGCAATTGCCCATCACTGTCAGGCCTGCAAGAAAATAGTCATTGATTACGCGCAGGAGTGCGACGCAAAGGAAGCATAACAAAATAAAAACAGGTGCAGAAAACTGCACCTGTTTTTTGTTGTATCAGGGGGTCAGGTCGGCCTGGCGGCGCAGCAGGGACAGTGCGGGCACAGCCTGGGGCAGCTTCATGCGGAAGAGCATCTGGGGCTTGCGCACCTCCTCGAGGGGGGTGTTCTCCTCGTCCCACAGGCCTTCCACCGTCAGGGGCTGGGGGCGGACATCGGGGCCGACCAGCTCCAGCACATCGCCCAGGCGGAACTTGTTGTTCAGCTTGAGCAGGGCGTTGCCCTCGCTGTCGCAGGAGATGACCTTGGCCACGATCTGCCAGTCCCGGATGTAGCGGGAGTTTTCGGTGTATTGGCCGGGCTGGCCGTAGAAGAAGCCGGTGGAGTAGTGGCGGTGGCTGATGTGCTCCACCTCGTCACGCCACACGGGATCCAGAGGGATGCCGGCGGCAGCGGCGTCGATGGCGTGGCGGTAAGCGCCGGTGACAATGGCGGCGTAGTAGGCAGACTTGGCGCGGCCCTCCAGCTTGAGGGAGTCCAGACCGGCCTCCATCAGCTCGCCCACATGGTCGATCATGCACATGTCGTTGGAGTTCATGATGTAGGTCTGACCGTTGGACTCGTAGATGGGGAAATACTCGCCGGGGCGCTTTTCCTCCATCAGGGCGTACTGGTAGCGGCAGGGCTGGGCACAGGCCCCCCGGTTGGAGTCGCGGCCGGTCATGTAGTTGGACAGCAGGCAGCGGCCGGAGTAGCTGACGCACATGGCGCCGTGGGCGAAGACCTCCAT
>RHMF01000198.1_pt1 | contig 39748 bp, 23 predicted proteins | sample 5365151 | NCBI WGS metagenome assembly RHMF01 (sample SAMN10266501, study PRJNA497801) | feces metagenome | isolation source: feces | host: Bos taurus | place: China: Prairie of Fairy Mountain | collected 2017-08-14 | reverse complement strand
AATGCATCCGCCGCTGTGAGAAAGCATGCTGAAGGTGCCATTAAAATATATGTCGCTCTGAAGCATATTGTGGAAAGGCACAAGCTGTCAGGCCTCACATTGCGATGCTTTGACCTGCTTGATACTGTCGGAAATACCGGCTGCCTCGCATTGGCCCTGCTCAACGCCGAAGGGATTCCTGCCGGCTGCGAGGGCGATGTACCTGCCCTGCTGACCATGGCGATAGGCAATGCTCTGACCGGCAGATGCGGATTCCAGTCCAATCCTTCACGGATCGATCCGCAGACGGGAGAACTGCTTCTGGCGCATTGCACGATAGCGTTCAACATGATCCTGAACCATTCGTTCAACACTCATTTCGAATCCGGCATCGGAGTGGCCCTCCACGGAGACATGCCAGTCGGAGATGCCACTATCTTCAAGGTATCGGGAGACCTCTCGCGACATTTCTGCGCTGAAGCGGAGCTTGTGACCAACCGGTATGAAAACAATCTCTGCCGTACGCAGATCGTCCTCAAGCTGAAGGACAATCCACAGGAGACATGCACGGAATATTTCCTCAAGAATCCTGTCGGAAACCACCACATAGTCTTCTCTGGAGCCCACAAGGCTCTTTTCGAGGCATTCATGGAAAACCAGACATACCAAATATGAATAAAAAAATCATAAGATCTGCTCTATGTGCAGTACTTCTGTCTATCTCCGGCATTCTGTCAGCCCAGACAGCAAGAAACATCGCTTATGAGGACGCTACTGTCAGATTCACGGTGATTACCGACGGTGTGATCCGTCTCGAGTGGCAGCCGGAAGGAAAATTCACGGACTCCCCTTCCTTTGTCGCTTCAGAGCGTGATTATCCCGAAGTTGATTACAAGGTCAGGAAAACCGGCAGGAATCTCAAGATCGAGACCGCCAGAATGACCCTTTCGTACAGGACCGGAAGCGGCAAGTTCACCGCAAGCAACCTCACGATCAAGGCGAATGACGGTTTCTTCACATGGAAGCCGGGCATGAAGCAGAAGGAGAACCTCAAGGGTACTTTCCGTACTCTTGACGGACTTGACGGAGACTACCAGACCCAGGCATGGGTACAGGACATGAAGAAGGGCGAGACCCGACAGTTCGAGGACGGTATCCTCGCACGCGACGGATGGACCCTGATCGACGAATCGGAGAATTTCCTGTTCGATGATTCCGAATGGGCATGGGTGAAGGAAAGGGAGGACAAGGAATGCCAGGACTGGTATTTCATGGCTTACGGCCACGATTACAAGGCCGCCCTCAAGGATTTCACCGTATTTGCCGGCAAGATGCCTCTGCCCCCACGTTTCACTTTCGGATACTGGTGGAGCCGCTACTGGGCATACACCGACAGGGAAATGCGCACATTGGTTGACAAGTTCCACGCATATGACATTCCGCTTGATGTGCTCGTTGTCGACATGGACTGGCATTACACCGACGAAGGCCGTGGCGGGTGGACAGGATGGACATGGAACAAGAGCATCTTCCCTAATCCGGGCAAATTCATGGATTACCTGAAGGATGAAGGCCTGAAGGTGACACTGAACCTCCACCCGGCTGACGGATTCGACCATTGGGAAGAGCGCTACCCTGCCCTCGCGGAGAGCCTCGGAATGGATCCTTCCGACACAAGCAGGATAGAATGGACCAACTCCGACAAGAAGTTCATGGCCAACATGTTCAATGAGGTCATGCACCCTATGCAGGCCGAAGGAGTGGATTTCTGGTGGCTCGACTGGCAGCAGCATGTCTTTGACAAGAAGATGACCGGACTGAACAACACATGGTGGATCAACTACTGCTACTTCACCGACATGGAGCGTTACGGCAACAAGCGTCCTCTCCTCTATCACCGTTGGGGCGGACTCGGAAACCACCGCTACCAGATCGGCTTCTCCGGAGACGCTACGATCACATGGAAATCGCTTGAATTCCAGCCATATTTCACATCTACAGCATCGAATGTCCTCTACGGATACTGGAGCCACGACATCGGAGGCCACCTCGGAGACAGCATCGATCCTGAAATGTACACAAGATGGCTTCAGTACGGAGGCTTCAGCCCTGTAATGCGTACCCACAGCTCGAAGAGCGGCGCTCTCAACAAGGAGCCTTGGGTATTCACGGAAGAGTATACCAACGTGATCCGTCAGACAGTACGTCAGCGTTACGACATGGCGCCATACATCTATGCGATGGCCCGCAAGGGATATGACGATGGTATCGCCCTCTGCCGTCCGCTTTATTACGAATGGCCGGAGGCACAGGAGGCATATGACGTGAAGTTCCGCAGCCAGTACATGTTCGGAGACGACATGCTCATCGCTCCTGTAACAAAGCCGATGACAGACGGATTCGCAGAGATGGAAATCTGGCTTCCTGAAGGCACATGGTACGAGCTCCACACAGGCGTTCTCCTTGAGGGCGGCGCTGTCGTAAAGCGTCATTTCGCGCTTGACGAGTACGGAGTATATATCAAGGCAGGATCTGTCCTTCCATTCTACGGAGAGGAGGTCGACAACCTCAACAGCAATGACGAGGACATCTATGTGACCGTCTTCCCTGGCGAAGGCAGCTTTGAGATGTATGAAGACGCCGGAAACGACAAGGATTATGCGGAAGCATATGCAACCACTTGCATATCAAGCAGATGGAACGACAATGTCCAGACAGTCACAATAGCACCACGCAAGGGTTCTTACGAAGGCATGCCTGAATGTAGAAACTTCAAAGTGAAGGTTCTTGCTTCACTGTAAACGGCGAGAATGTTCCATACGAGTATCTCGGCGAAGACCTTGCATTCGTGATTGACGTTCCTGTCGCTGACTGCTCTGCAGAAAAGACTGTAGTGATCACATATGCTGACGGCCAGCCGGCACTTGCAGAAGGACTTATCGGTCTTTCACGCCGCATGGCAAGAAGCATCGAGTCCCTCAAGTTCCGCACCGGAGCTGATCCTATCGACGACCTCGCAATGATGGGCAACATCAACGAGGCCATCATGTACGCTCCTGAAAAGGCCGCAGAGCTTGCCGAGGCATTCATGAAGAACTACAGCAACCTTCCTGAAATCCTCAAGCAGCAGCCAAGAATCAACGAAAGCGACATCGAATGGTTCCTCCAGCATTCAGGCTGGAATCTGTAATAGGAACGCTGCATAGCATAACCCAAGGTTGCACCTGCCGGTGCAACCTTGGGTTTGTTATTTTGACCTCTCATTCAGAAATAATATGTCAGCCCCCAATATGAGCCTCGTGCATTGTCTGTATTGAAATGCTGCTCAAAGAAGAGACGGAAACGGTTCATATAAAATCCGGCCCTCAAGGAGAAATTTGCAATATTCCGTGCGTCAGCGGAATAACTCTGTCCTCCGCCGGCAGCTACACCGATGTATGGCATTGTCCAATTCTTACCGATAAGAAATTCCAGCCGATTCAGTTTGCAATCTACAGATGCATAGACTGTCCAATATCTATATTCCTGCTGTTTCAGATTCAAGGGCATTGCATATGAAAATCCCAGTCCAGCTTCAAGTGGGGTCCTCCATATATCGTATCTTCCTTCCAGTCCGAACATTGTCATAGCCACGTCACACATATTCGAGAAACCATAGCAATTGAATGCCTTCCAGTCAATCTCCCATCTTTTTAAATGATAATCAACAATGGCATCCGGTTCCATCGAAACATTCAGTCCGGAATCATGATCCAGGTTGACTTCTACAATCGGGGGTTTATAGCCTATTGCAGAGAATTGAAGCTTAACCGGTCCCGCTGGAAGATTAATGGAATAAGCTCCGTTCTGGTCAGAAACAACCCATGTCGGACTATCAGCAACGCGTACGGTCGCGAACGGCACAGGTTCTCCAGTCTGGGCATCAGTTATAAGACCTCCAAGACTGAATGACACATCTGAAGAATCGTTCTGAGCATAAGACCCGAACTGACAGACAACACAGGTAATGAAAATTAATATAAGTCTCCTCATGATTCTTCGCAAACATGTATTTACTTTTTCTTCGTTTTTGCCCAGGAATTAGCGAGAATCAGCACAACAATACATAATACGAAATTGAGCACCACATATGACGACATCCATATCATTGATTCCTTTCCAAGCATAATGACCGTCAATGGGGCCAACAAAATCAGCATTCCGCCTATCAAGCCACGTAGACGTTTGATATTATACTGCGACATCTCCTCTTTGGAAGCGGTATTGTAACCTGCTATCAGATTATCCCCCTTGCCGAAAAGAATAACCATGCCCATTATGAGCAGGAGAACAGAAACAATCATCAGAACAATCATACAAATCACGATTTATCAGTTCAAAGTTAGAGAAATTCATGGAGATAGAGGAAACGTCCGACAGCAAAATGGCTGAATTTATGATGGACGGTGCCATTTTTACGATCACAAGAACCATTATCGGGACCGTCCGACAGGTTTTCATACGATTTAGTGATGGACGGTCTGGAAAAGGGAGAGTGCAGGAGCAAGATTAATCTAGCAGATAAAACCGAATTTATTCAATCAGTTTAGTGTAATGGTTATCGGCCATTCACATTTTTCACCATCTAAAGTCCACTTCTCTTTAGCTGAGATGAATGTCTCGTTAAGTTTCCTTGAATATGTAATCGTGCTTGATGCCCCGTTTGGCCATTTAATAGTAAACACCTCTTTGTCAAATTCTTCGTGACCATCAAACTCTCCGAATGATAGGATATTGCCATAATACGAGCCCCAATCAATCTTGAACCCGTTGAGTTCTGCCGGAGCCATCATTCTTGTTTCTGGCGTCAATTCAAGTTCATAGTTTATTCCACGATAGGTTAACACTGCTCCTGACAAAACTTGTTCGTATGTATCTTTATCCAGCACATTCATTCCTTCTGAATCTTCAACAATGACATATAAACTCCAAGGTGCCCAATCTATTTCTCGCGCACAACCGCATATGCAAAGAATCGCTGCAGATAAAATCAGAATCCGTCTCATAGTTAAATCTTTTTATTGTAGATGCAAAACACGCATTGTATGTGACAAACAAATCCCTATTTGTCAGTCCAAAGTCAGCTAAATTCAGGGAGACCGAGGATACGTCCGACAGGTTTTCAGGCGATTTAGTGATGGACGGTCTGGAAAAGGGAGAGTGCAGGAGCAAGATTAATCCAGCAGATAAATAAGAATTTAACGGTTACGTCATGCCCGGCTTGACCGGGCATCCATCCATCTATCTATAATGTATCAGGATTAGAAATAACTGACTCTAATAAATCTTTCCATTCGGGGTTGATAGCATCAACCAATTGGTTTTTCCACTCTCTTTTAAAATGCTTTAGCTGCTTTTCTCTGCCTATAGCTTGTTCGATTGTTGGAAATACCTCAAAGTATACAAGTTTGGAGCAATTATATTTGGAGGTGAATATTGAACCATGTCCTTCTGAATGTTCTGCAATCCGTCTCCCTAAACTGTTTGTTACTCCGATATATAGAACATTATTAGTTCTATTTGTCATGAAGTATATGTATCCTTTCCCCTCCATACCCATAATTACGCGTTAGATCCCCGGTCAAGCCGGGGATGACGGTAAAATCCCATTTACGTTCGTAAAATTATGATTTTCAATGAATATATACAATAGTCCAACAAGAATTCCGGAGAAGGACGGACTTATTTAACTATAATGATCGGGCTGGAGCATTTGACTCCGTCAAGTTTCCAGGCTTCTTTTGCGCCACCTTTTCTGCTGTTGATCCTGCGGTCATATGTAATGACGTTATAAGTATTGTCTGACCAACAGAGAGTGAAAGATTCTTCGTCATAATCAGTTGCTCCTTCAAACTGGCCAAATGCAAGATAATAATAATCCTTTCCTTTCTCCAGTCTGAAGCCTTCATACGTAACAGGATAATCCCTTGTTTCGGGAACAGTAATACCTGTCTCATCAAGGTCTACCGTAATACCTCTGAAATGTCACAGGTACCCAGTCAATGATTTTAGTTGTTACACATCCACAAAAACTAATTGCCGCCAGTGTAAGGATAAGAATACGTTTAATCATATTTTCGTTTTTTATAGATAACGTTCTTCTATTGAAATTACTTCCATAAAGATGCATCAATAATGCATTTCGTGACAATAATTGAGGCCACAGCACACAGCACCTTACATCTGACTCATGGGATTTATAAGTGTTTAATATGACGGATCTTATCAGAACACAAAACCGATGCGGTACTGGGCATGAGGGGCGAAGAAAGCGTCATCGCCGAAGATGCCGAAACGCATACCGAGGGTGAATTCCTGGACCCAGTGCTCTCCGATGGCCCTGCGGAATCCGTATGCAGGGGTCAGGCTGATCTCGGGACCGTCACCGGTAGTGTTGGCACGGAGACGGAGGGAGATGAAATCGGAAGAATTATTGTATGTGCTTCTGCCCATTTCCATTCTTCTCTTGATGCTTGAATAATAACGTCCCTCGAAGGAGGCGCCGATTCCGAGATTCGCATTGAAGCCGGATTCGCTCGGGAATGAATAGAGGTCGAATCCGGTCGGGACCACTCCTGCCCTTCCGATCAATGTCCATCTGTCTGCGATACGGCCTTCATAGCTGTATTCAAGGCCGAGAAGGGTCGTGGAGATGGAATGGTTGGACTGAAGCCTGTAATAGCCTACAGGGTGGGAATAGTCGCGTGCTGTGGCGGCGAGGGCCACAAGGGCCAGGGTCATTGTTATAAGTAGCTTTTTCATAATATCAGAAATTAAGGGCGAAGCCGACACCGCTGCGGCATGGGCCGAATGTGAGTTCTGGCTGTTTGTTTCCTGCAAGGCGCGAATTGTAATCAGCTGCGATGCCCTTCATTATCCTGTTTCCACTGCACAGGAGAGGAATACCTGCTCCCATTCCGGCAGCGCCGGCACCCATGAGGAGAGCATGGCCATAGTCAAATTCCAGATTGACGGCAGCTACCATGGTGCCGAATGAGAACAAGGATGCACCCAGACATGTCAAGGTATATCCCCAGGCCCTGTGCTTCTTCGCCTTGAAGTAATCATCTCCGTACAGGTTGAATGCGACATAATCCGCCTGCATTGCACCATATGGAGAATGAGAGCCGATATACAGCTTGCCGTTTGCATAGCGCATGGCACCTGTCTGGCCGCCGACATTCTTCAGAAGATCCTCATTGAATATAGTACCGCCGAGGAATCTCTGCTCATGACCGCCATGGTAGACGATCTTTGAGATATTTGCCAATGGTGTAGAATAAACCGAGCCGTTCTGGTTCTCGTAAAGACGGTAATACACGAGGTCAGTCGCCACCTCGTCCACGACGGCATTCACGACCTGTGAATCCAGGAAATAGATCTTGTCCTGGGCATAAGCGGCTGAAAAAGCGCATAGAATAAAAGCTAAAATCGATACAGTTCTTTTCATAATCTTGGTTTCTTTGTCTATAAGACGCAGAAGAATATGAAAAGTACCATACCGATTTCAGGAATTTCCTCGGAAATATCGATTATTTGTCCGAAAGATGGTCTATAACCTGAAGAATTGCGCGGCTGCAGGCAGGACAATAGTCAACATAGTCCCTCATCTTGCAGTGGTCTACAGGACGATAGATGCCCTTGTCGACATATCCGCCGCCCTCGAACACTCCGATCTTGTCCTTTGTCTCGTCATTGAGAGGTGTTGGGATCTGGGTCCCTTCGGGAAGAAGGTCCTTCCATTTCTTCTCGAATTCCACGAGAGTTGTGATGTTAGGTTCCCATGGTTCCTTCTCAAGGTTGTAGAATGTATCGTCATATGCCACCGGCTTGCCGAAATACTCGTCAGCAAGGCCTGCGAAGCTATGGCCGAACTCATGCATGAACACACCATATGTCTGTTCGTTGTCGGCTGTTCCGCATGCATACACATTGTACATTCCGCCACCACCGAATGTTTCTGCATTGATGACAAGGAAGATGGCGTCGCATGGAACATTCCATACGGCATCCCTGATGTCCTTGATGTCAGGTGTGGTAAGATAGCGGTCAGTTCCGAAGGTATAGTAGCCTGTTCCGAGAGCTGTGTTCCTGTACACGCCTGTACCGCATGAGCTTGTACCGGCCTCCTGAGAGATTGTTCCTACAGCCCAGACATTAAAGTCATCGCGACGGCTGTCGAATGGAGCGGTAGCGAGCATTGCATCCATGAATTTCTTCGCATCCTCGACAAACTTGTCCTGCTGGTCGGCAGTATATCCTTCAGCGAGGAACACCATGTCCACCTTGTCGGCTGATCCACCGTTGTCAAGAAGCTTCACTACAGGATTCTCCACGAGCTTGCGTCTGTCGATGAAAATGCTCTCCGGATCGATCTCCTGACGGAGCATTGTGCTGAATTCCATGGTCTTCCTGTCACGTGCGTTGAACTCAACGATGACCTTGTCCTTCGGATAAGGCATCACGATGGAATTGAGCCAAGCCTGGGTCTCTCTCTTTGCTTCCTCGGTTGTAAGCCATTCCTCGAAGAGAGTGCAGTATCCCTTTGAATAGATAAGCTCGCCGCTCTTCTTGTCATAAACCTTGAAATAATAGCCTCCACGGCCGAGATTGTCGATGAGGTTCTTCTTCGGGCCGCCCCATACAGGCTCCTCACGAAGTTCATAGATCACAGCTGTCTGTGTCTGTGAGTTTCCGCTCTGGACATAGTCGATCCTGAGGGTCTTCTCCTCGAAATATTTGTCGAAGCTTACCTGGGCGAATGCCTGCACGGAAAAGAGGCAGGCTATGATGAATATAATGTACTTCTTCATATCTATGATCATTTATCTGAAAGAAAATATGCCATCTGAATGATTGCGCGGCTGCATGCCGGGCAGAAAGGAGCATAATCGCGCATCATGCAATGGTCAACAGGACGATAGATGCCCTCTGAAAGATATCCGCCGCCCTCGAACACGCCTATCTTGTCCTTTGTCTCGTCATTGAGAGGAGTAGGGATAGGTGTGCCTTCCGGAAGAAGGTCCTTCCACTTCCTGTCGAAGTCTACGAGAGTCGTGATGTTAGGCTCCCAGAGCTCCTGCTCGAGGTTGTAATAGCTTTCGTATGCCACAGCGCTCTCGAAATACTCGTCTCCGAGGCCGGCAAAGCTATGTCCGAACTCATGAGTGAACACATTCAGAGTCCTTTCATTGTCAGCTGTTCCGCATGCATATGAATTGTAGATTCCGCCACCGCCGTATGTCTCGGCATTGATGAGGAGGAACACGGCGTCGCATGGAACATTCCATGTCGCATCCTTGATGGACTTCATATCCTTTGTAGTGAGGTAACGGTCGAGACCGAAGGTATAATATCCGGTCTTGAGCGCAGTGTTCTTATACACTCCTGTGCCTGAAGAACTCGTGCCGGAGTCCATTGAGACTGTTCCTACAGCCCATACATTGAAATCGTCACGGCATGTGTCGAACGGAGGGCAGTTGAAGAGTGCATCGGAGAAACGCTCCGCATCAGCAAAGAACTTGTCAAGCTCCGACTCGGTATAACCCTCTGCGATGAACACGAGGTCCACCTTGTCGGTGCAGCCTCCGTTGTCCTGGATCTTCACGACCTTGTTGTCTACGAGAGGAGACTTGTCGATGAACATGCTTGTCGGATCGATCTCATGGCGCATGATGCTGTAGAACTTCATGTCCGCCTTGTTTCTGGCCTTGAGGTCGACGATGATCCTGTTCTTTGGGAACGGGATGGACATAGAGTTGTACCACGCCTGTTTCTCCACCTTTGCCTCGGCTGTGGTTCTCCACTCACCGAAAAGCGAGCAGAAGCTTCTCGAATAGATGAGCTCCTCGCTTGCCGCGTCATATACCTCCATCAGGTACTCGCCATAGCCGAATGGCTCGATAAGGTTCTTCTTCGGGCCGCCCCATACAGGCTCCTGGCGGAGTTCATGGACTACTGCTGTCTGTGACACTGCGTCTCCTATCGACATGAAGTCGATCCTGAGGCTTGTGTCCTCGAAATACTTGTCATATGTACTCTGGGTACATGCCTGCGCGAAAAGGATGCAGGCCAAAGACAAAAATAAAAATTTCAATCTGGTCATATCTATTGGTTGTCAGTTAGTCGTATTAGGGACATCAAAGGTAGTCAATTTAAAAAGAAAGTCCATCCCGTCGGAAACGGGATGGACTTATGTTATAGTTAATGGATGAAATTAGCAGTACATGTTGAGGATAGCCTCGTAAAGCTCCTGCTTTCCAGAAGTCTGCTTAGGCTCGTTAACCTCCTTACCGTATGCGTAGACATCCTCGAGAGTAAGCTTGCCCTCTTCGAACTCCTTACCCTTGCCAGCGTCGAATGAAGCGTAGCGGTCAGCAAGCATCTGCTTGTATGGGCTCTCCTCGAGAAGTGCTGCAGCGCTCTCAAGAGCACGTGCCATAGCATCCATACCAGCGATATGAGCGATGAAGATATCCTCAAGGTCAGTTGAGTTACGACGAGTCTTCGCGTCGAAGTTTGTACCGCCGTTTCCAAGACCGCCACCACGGATGATCTGCATCATAGCCTGAGTGAGCTCATAGTTGTCAATAGGGAACTGGTCAGTATCCCAGCCGTTCTGGTAGTCACCACGGTTAGCGTCGATAGAACCAAGCATATCGTTGTCAACAGCTACTGCAAGCTCGTGCTCGAATGTGTGGCCTGCGAGGGTTGCGTGGTTAACCTCGATGTTCACCTTGAAATCCTTCTCAAGACCATGAGCCTTAAGGAAGCCGATAACAGTCTCTGTATCTACATCATACTGATGCTTTGAAGGCTCCATTGGCTTAGGCTCGATGAGGAATGTTCCTGTAAAGCCCTTTGAACGTGCATAGTCACGAGCAAGAGTAAGCATCATTGCGAGATGCTCCTTCTCACGCTTCTGGTCTGTGTTGAGAAGGCTCATGTAACCCTCACGACCGCCCCAGAACACATAGTTTGTACCGCCGAGCTCGATAGTAGCGTCGATAGCGTTCTTGATCTGGACAGCAGCACGTGCCACAACGTCGAAGTCAGGGTTGGTAGCGGCACCGTTCATATATCTCTTGTTGCCGAATACGTTAGCTGTTCCCCAAAGAAGCTTGATGCCTGTTTCAGCCTGCTTCTCCTTGAGGTAAGCTACAACTTCCTTAAGTCTTGCCTCATACTCCTCAACACTTGCGCCCTCGTCTACGAGGTCAACATCGTGGAAGCAATAGTACTCGATACCCATCTTCTGCATGAACTCGAAACCAGCGTCTACCTTATCCTTTGCAGCCTGTACAGGGCATGCAGCGCCGTTCCAAGGGAAAGTCTTTGTACCGCCACCGAACTGGTCGCCACCCTCTGCGCAGAGTGTGTGCCACCAAGCCATAGCGAACTTGAGCCACTCGCTCATCTTCTTGCCAAGGATCACCTTGTTTGCATCATAATAACGGAAAGCCATTGGGTTTCTGCTCTCCTTACCTTCGAACTGGATCTTACCTATTCCAGGGAAAAATTCTTTTGTTGCCATAGTTTTAGTATTTTTTTATTGGATTAGATTATTCGTTTATAACTGTGGGAGACGGGATTTCCAAAGATCATATGCCTCGGCATACTGGCCCTCGTTAGCCGGCTCGATGACAGCAAGCTTCGCGAGTGTTGAGAATGCCTCGGTATTGTCCTTATAGATGCCTGCACCGATACCGGCACCCTTTGCCGCACCTACAGAACCGTCTGTATCATAAAGATCGATGACAGCTCCGGTCACGCCTGCGAGAGTCTCGCGGAAGATAGGGCTGAGGAACATGTTCGCATGACCTGCATGGATCTTGCTGACATTCATTCCCATCTGCTCCATCACCTCGATGCCGTACTTGAACGAGAATACGATACCCTCCTGGGCTGCGCGGAGGAGATGAGCCTTGCTGTGAACGTTGAAGTTCACGCCGTGGATCGAGCTTCCGACCTCCTTGTTCTCAAGCATACGCTCGGCACCGTTTCCGAAAGGAAGGATGCTAACGCCTGCGCTGCCGATAGGAGCGAGAGCCGCGAGGTCGTTCATGTCAGAATATGAAATGCCCTCTGGAGCGACATTTCTCTTCATCCATGAATTGAGGATACCTGTTCCGTTGATGCAGAGGAGCACTCCAAGACGGGTCTGCTCTGACGTATGGTTGACGTGAGCGAAAGTGTTCACGCGTGATTTCGGATCATAGTTGACATCTCCGAGGACACCGTATACGACGCCTGAAGTACCTGCTGTAGAAGCGATCTCACCAGGATTGAATACATTGAGTGACAATGCGTTGTTAGGCTGGTCACCTGCACGGTAAGTGATAGGGATGCCTGCTGCGAGTCCGAGCTCTGCAGCAGCGGCCTCGCTTACCCTGCCCTGCTCTGCAAAAGTAGGGCGTATTTCAGGAATGAGGTCCTTGTCAAAACCGTAATAGTCAAGAAGCAGCTGGGCAGGAGCATCTTCCGCGAAATCCCAAAGCATTCCCTCTGAAAGTCCGGAAACTGTTGTGCAGACCTCGCCGCTGAGCTTCATAGCGATATAGTCGCCAGGGAGCATGATCTTGTATATCTTGGCATAAAGTTCAGGCTCATTCTCCTTCACCCATGCAAGCTTCGAAGCTGTGAAATTGCCAGGAGAGTTGAGGAGATGGGAAAGACATTTCTCATGACCGATTGTATCGAACGCCTTCTGGCCATATGGCACGGCGCGGGAGTCGCACCAGATGATAGACGGACGAAGGACATTCAGATTCCTGTCAACGCATACGAGACCATGCATCTGGTATGAAATACCGATGGCCTTGATGTCTTTCGGATCGGCACCCGATCCTGACAATACCGCTGAAGTAGCAAGCTTGAGATTGTCCCACCATGAAGAAGGGTCCTGTTCTGCCCAACCGGGCTTTACCGCCATGATAGCGGCCTCTGATTTTGGATAGAATGCCGAGCTGACACATTTGCCGGACTGGGCATCAACGAGACTCGCCTTTACCGACGAGCTTCCGATATCGTAACCTAAAAGATACATACTGTTTTAGTGTTAAAGTCTCACAAATATAAAAAATATATAGGAGACTTAACACTAACGCCAGATTCAAACTTTCAATTCTGTTTCAATATTGACAGACTATAGTTCAATTATTGCAAAGATGCACCAGGATCAGGATATTTTGAAACGAAGGAATATTCCTTTCCCGGCTCAGTATAAGCAGTCACGACCTCGTCAGAACCTGCAAAGCGGAGCTTGAGGTCGCCTCCGAGTTTCGAGAGCACATTGACTGAAACAGACTCTTCGGTCCATTCGATGTCAATTATGAAACCTCCTCTTGCCACGAGACCCTTTACCTTTCCGGCTGTCCACCTGTCCGGAATAGCAGGAAGGATATGGATATAATCCTCATGGCTCTGGAGGAGCATCTCCGCGATACCGGCGGTGCAGCCGAAGTTACCGTCGATCTGGAACGGCGGATGAGCATCGAAGAGATTAGGGTATGTGCCGCCCTTGCCCCAGAAGCCCGTGCTTCCCGTCGGGCTGAGCTGGTCTGTGATGAGCTTGAAGGCCCTGTTTCCGTCAAGGAGACGCGCCCAAAGGCATACCTTCCATCCCATCGACCATCCGGTAGCAGGGTCGCCTCTGTATTCAAGAGACTGACGTGCAGCGGCGAAAAGTTCCGGCGTACGCTCTGGAGATATCTGGTTGCCAGGATAAAGTCCATAGAGATGAGACACGTGACGGTGATGGTCATCAGGACGGTCCCAGTCATAAAGCCACTCCTGGAGCTGCCCATGCTGGCCTATCTGCATAGGCGGGATCTTGGCAACGGCTACAGCAAGACTGTCAGTAAATGCCTCGTCATCATTCTGAAGCACTTCAGAAGCGGCGATGATATTTGTGAAAAGCTCGGTCACGAGCTGATTGTCCATTGTTGTTCCCGCACAGTTGGTCAAATCGCCGTTCTTGTCGAACATGAATGCGTTCTCCGGAGAATTTGACGGAGCCACGACAAGCCAGCCATGTTCAGGCTCTTCAACCATAAAATCAAGGAAGAACTCTGCTGCACCCTTCATTACAGGATAGACCTCCGCAAGGAAATCCTTGTCGCCGGTGTAGAGGTAATGCTGCCAGAGATGATGGCAGAACCATGCACCTCCTGTAGGCCACATTCCCGGAGCACCGTAATCGATTACTCCCGTCACCCTCCATATATCAGTATTGTGATGAAGCACCCAACCGCGTGTGCCGTACATGACCTTTGCCGTCTCCGCACCTGTCTGTGCTATTTCCTTGACCATAGTGATGAATGGTTCATGAAGCTCGGAAAGGTTTGTGACCTCTGCAGGCCAGTAGTTCATCTCGACATTGATGTTCGTAGTGTACTTGCTGTCCCATGGAGCAGAAGTATGGTGGTTCCATATTCCCTGAAGGTTGGCAGGCTGTCCGCCCGGCTGTGACGAAGATATCAGGAGATATCGGCCGAACTGGAAATAGAGCTCGACAAGCTGCGGGTCATCACCTTCGGCGAACAGGCGGATTCTCTCATCGGTAGTAAGCTTTGCCGCATCAGTAGTTCCGAGATCGAGACTCACACGGTCAAAATATGTCTTATATACATCTGTATGGGCCTTTTTCTGCTTTACATACTTGCCCGACGACGCCTTTGCGAGGAGTTCTGCAGCCTCTGCATCCGGATCAGCAGACAGATCGGCATAATTCACGAAATTGGTACCGGTAGATACATACAGGGTAACCTCGTCAGCATCCTGCACATTGACCTTTCCGTCTGCGCAGGTCACCTCTCCTCCTTTGCCGCACACCTTTACCATAGTGGTGAATTCCACCTTGCCTTCAAGGCCTTCCTGATCGCCGGAAATGCCTCGCATGGTAAGGATGCCCTCTTCCGACACGACCTCATGACGAAGAGGAGATGTCAGAGACGCCTCGAAGGAAATGCTTCCCTTCTCGGATGCGCTGATGTTCATGATAACGACATCATCCGTCAATGACGAGAAGACCTCCCTGCAGTATTCAACGCCACCGGAAACATACTTCACGGTAGTGTATGCACGCGAAATGTCAAGGTCGCGGTAATATGATTCATATGACTCATGGCCAGGGAAATCCAGGACGAGGTCACCTACCGGCTGATATGACATGCCATGATTTGTCCTGGAAACCACATTCTGATCGACAAGATTCTGGGCTTCGCGATACTTTCCGGCAAAGATAAGTTCCCTGATCTGCGGAATCGCTTCCTTTGCATCCGGATTCGCATTGCTGTTAGGCTGTCCGGCCCATACGGTCTCCTCATTCAGCTGGAGACGTTCAGAGGCAGGATCACCGAAGACCATAGCTCCAAGACGGCCGTTTCCTACAGGAAGGGCCTCAACCCATTGAACGGCAGGCTCGTCATACCAAAGTTTAAGGTCATTGCATTCAGGTTCAGCTTTACAGCCGGCAGCCAATACAGCAGCCAGGCCCAGCATCATAGTCAGTACAGGTCTCATAGATCAAATTTGTTTTTCACAAAGATATGCTATTTCCGTCTGGGATATCTTTGTTTTAAGTTCATATTATATAAGCGTTGGACCAGAGTCTATCTCGTGACGAACGAAATGCTTTCTGAAGACAATCCTTCCGACTCTGCGGTAAGTCTGGCTTTTCCGGCCTTTTCAGCCTGCAGCACCACCAGACATTTTCCATAGAACGCCTTACGCTTATTGTCCTTGAATCGTTCCATAGACACAGGATTACCGTTATCGACTCCCGCGATGAATGCAGGACCGTCAACATCGAAAGTCACGAGGTTGTCTGCATCAGGGCAAAGATTGCCTTCGGCATCTACGATCTCGACGGTCACAAAGCATAATGCATCATCCACTGCCTTGTCTCCATACTGGACCTTTGACAGACGTATCGCAGCAGGTTCACCGGCAGTATGAACCGCTTTTCTCCTGACTTCCCTGCCCTCCTTTTTAGCCACGACCTCTACAGTTCCAGGCTCATAGATGACTCTCCAGACGGTATGCAGACAATCTTCCGTCTTCGAGCGAACGCCCTGTGACACTCCGTTCACGAACAGTTCCACCTCATCAGCGTTATTGTAATAACACCACATGTCGATTTCCTGTCCATTATCCCAATTCCAATGCGGGAAAAGGTGAAGAACATCCTTGTCTGTCCATTCCGACTGATATAGATAATATACATCCTTCGGGAAACCGGCCAGGTCGACGATACCGAAGAATGAACTGCGCGCAGGCCATCCATATGGGGTGGGCTCACCGATGTAATCAAATCCCGTCCACACGAACTGTCCGCTGACAAACTCATTGTCACGAATCAGCTTGATGGTCTCTTCGTGGGTATTGCCCCATGGAACGTGACAGTTCTCATATGAAGAGCATGCGAATGACTCATCATAGAACGGAATATCCCAGCGCTCCGGCCAGATGAACATCTGGTCGCTAGGCATACGGTAATAACCTCGGGTCATGAGTGCCGAATTGCTCTCGGTAATGATGAACGGCTTGCCGGGGAAGTTCTTCGGAACATCCGCAACATTCTGATTATGATAGTTATAGCCTATCATGTCAAGTGCTCCGCTGCGGAAGAGATGATTGCCCGGAGCCGGCTCATTGCATCCTGCCGTTACCGGTCTTGTCTCATCATTCTGACGGACGATCTCTGCCAGTTTCTCTGTCAGAAGCGAATTGACGGTCTTGCTTCCGTCATTCCTTGCAAGCATGTCGGCAGAATGGCCGAAATTCAGAATCAGATTAGCCTCTGCCAGGCTCAATGTATCCGCATCAGCATGTGACCACTGCTCAAGGACTTCATTTCCGATGCTCCACATCATGATGGACGGATGATTTCTGTCCCTTTTGATGAAGTCAATCAGGTCACGTTCGTGCCATTCGTTGAAATATCTCGAATAATCATGAGCGGTCTTCTTCTTTCTCCACATATCGAAAGCTTCATCCTGCACGATGAATCCCATCTCATCACAGAGTTCAAGGAGTTCCGGAGCTGGCGGGTTATGCGATGTCCTGATACCGTTACAGCCCATTTCCTTAAGGATTTCCAGCTGACGGCGGATTGCATGCCTGTTGACTGCAGCACCAAGGCATCCCAGATCATGATGCATGCATACACCATTGATATCCACAGGCTCGTTGTTCAGGAAGAAGCCTTCTTCCGGACTGAAGAAGAAATACCGGAGGCCTGTCTTCGTCTCGACCCTGTCAAGAAGTTCACCTTCAATGCTCTCGATTTCTGTAACCAAAGTATAGAGATACGGATCATCGACACTCCAGAGATGAGGCTTCTCTATCCTCACCATCATCTCGGTTTCACCTATCTCATTGACCCCGAGCACTTCCTCTACCATGCCGGCTTCCCTGCCGCTTGCGTCCATGGCCGTATGTCTCACTCTCAACTCCGTAGCCTCATTGGCGATCACATCAGTCTGAACGAAGAAGAATCCTTCATGCAGCGAACCCATATCACCGGTTTCAGGATCAGGAAGATATGTCACCTTCGGGATGACGTATACACCATATGGAGCGATACGGGTCTGGCCTGTCTTCAACATCCATACATTACGATAGATTCCGCATCCTGAATACCAACGCGAATTAGGCTGTTCGGCATTGTCCACCCTGACAGCGACAACATTCTCCTCTCCCCAGCGAAGATATGGAGAAATGTCATAGCCGAAAGATATGTAGCCGTACGGACGGGTTCCGAGCGACACTCCATTGACGAACACCTCGGAATTCATATATACTCCGTCAAATTCCAGCCTCCACACCTTGCCGGACTCGTCTGCCGGAGCGACGAAAGTCTTTCTGTACCATCCGATTCCGCCCGGGAGGGCGCCGCCGCCTGTTCCCGAAGGATTGTCAATGCTGAAATCTCCCTCGACAGCCCAGTCATGAGGCAGCTCTAGTTCACGCCAGCCGCTGTCATCAAACGCAGCGTCTTCCGCTCCCTCGACATCCCCAAGGCAGAATTTCCATCCGTCATTGAAATCCTCCCTCACACGCACCTTCTCCTCCGCACATCCGCACAGGAGTACAGCGGCCAATATCAAATGCAGTATCTTATTCATATTTCTTTAATTAACATTTACTTACAATTTTGGGATGACTATTGTGCGTAATCGGCATTTTCCCACCCCGGGTAGGGGGAGGGGCCGATGGAGCACTTAGTCATCCCAAATCATTAGAGTACGACCTTCATCGAAAGTCCATTGTACTTCACAGTCTGTGTCTTGCCTACACCATTCTTCGAAACAGGAATGATATTGAATGTCCTCTCCTCGAGCATGCCTGGGAACTCACCCTCACGCTCCTCGATCGAAAGAAGCTTCATCCTGTCATCATATGAGAACGCGATCTTCGAGTATGCACCCTTCTCATAATTGTAGTTCACATTCTCATCCTCATAGAGAGTGAACTCTCCGTCAGCGCCCTGATATACATAGAGATCGATCACATCAGCAGGCTTCTCGTCAGACCACTGGATCTCCGGACCGAACGGCACGATTGCACCGGCACGAACGTACAGAGGCATCCTGTCATATGGAGCTGCCACAGTCTTGGTCTGGCCGCCCTCAATGAACTCATTGCTGTAGAAGTCATACCATCCCTTGCACTCTGGGAAATAAACTTCACGTGAGCGTGCGCCGTACTCATATACAGGAGCTACAAGGAATGCCGGTCCGAACATATATGCATCTCCGATATTCTCAACGGCCTTGTCACCCATGAAGTCCATCACGAGCGGACGCATGATAGTATAATCCTCGAACCATGTCTTTCCGGCAAGAGAATATACATATGGCATCAGAGCATAGCGGAGCTTTGTATAATAAACGATAGATTCGTATGCAGGATGTCCTTCAGGAGCGATTTCCCAAGGCTCACGGAAAGGATACTGTCCATGCGCACGGAAGAGAGGACAGAATGCTCCGAACTGGAACCATCTTGTATTGAGCTCGCGCCACTCCTTGTGGTCAGCGTTCTCCTTTCCTGTACGGTTGTAGATCTCCTGGCCTGCCACATAACGGTTCTCGACGCAGAAGCCTCCGATGTCCATTGTCCAGTAAGGGATACCGCTGATAGCGAAGTTGAGACCTGCGGAAATCTGGGCCTTCATGTCCTCCCAACGGGTAGCAATATCGCCGCTCCATGTAGCTGTAGAATACCTCTGGAGGCCTGCGAAACCACTTCTGGTAAGAAGGAAGACGCGCTTGTCATTGTCCACGCCACGCTGTCCGTTGTAGATTGCATCTGCATTCACGAGTGCATATGCATTGAAGAACTCTGTCGAAGAGCCGAGAGCTGTCGGGCCGCAGAGTGCCTTGCGGTAATCCATGTCCGTACAGTCGCGGATATTTGGTTCTGACGCATCCATCCACCATGCATCGATTCCGAGCGGGTAATAATGCTCGTACATCTGATTCCAGAAAAGCTTGCGCGCATCTGCCGAATATGCATCATAGAAGCCATAATGATAGCCCTGACCGATCCAGTCCTTGATACCGTCGTCATATGCTCTCGTATACATCCATCCCTTCTCGTCAAATTCCTTGTAATGCTCGGTATCGACATAGAACTTCGGCCATACGGAGATCATCATTCGGCCGCCCATGTTATGGATAGAATCCACCATTGCCTTCGGATCAGGGAAGCGTGCAGGATCGAACTCATGTCCTCCCCAGTCATCCTCTCTCCAATGGCTCCAGTCCATCACGATATTGTCGATAGGAATATTCCTCTTGCGGAAGCCCTCGAGAGCCTCGATCATCTCGGTCGAAGTCTTGTAACGCTCGCGGCTCTGCCAGTAACCCATAGCCCATTTAGGCATGATAGGAGCCTTTCCGGTAAGGGTCCTGTATCCGCTGATGATCTCGTCCATATCGTCTCCTGCAATGAAGTACCAGTCCATCTGCTTGGTCATCTCGCTCCACCACTGATGCTTTGCCTGCTGAACAGGATCAACCACATCATATACGCGGAGTCCGCAGTATGAAACGCCTCCGTCAGGAGCCCAGTCGATACGGATCGGGATTCTCCTGCCAGCTTCAAGATGAACGCTGAACTTGAATGCATTAGGATTCCATGCTGTCCTCCAGCGTTCCGGAACCACGACCTTGCCATCCATGGTTACAGTAGTGTAGCCTGCGTAGTATAGAATGAACTGATAGTCTCCTGTAGCGGAAGCCTCGATCTCACCTTCATATGTAATATTCGAACCATAGAACTGGAAATCCTCCGGCAGATTGACTACGCGGGCCATTTCCGGAGCCACGAGATGCTCGAAATAGATCTTCGGCTCCTCACGTACCAGAGTCTCACCGTGTGCAGGGACATATGTACCTGTAAGACAGCCCTCCTTGCCAGTCTTGTCATAGAGGTTGAACACCTCTCCGAGCTGCCTATAATCCTGCGGATTACCGAAGCGCATCATCGAGTAGCTGTCCATCAGGACGCCATAGCCCTTGTTTGACACGATGAATGGAACCGAAACCTTCGTATTGTACTGGAAGAGTTCCTCGTTCTTTCCCTTGTAGTTGAATTCGTCAGCCTGATGCTGTCCGAGGCCATAGAATGCCTCATCTTCCGGAGAGTCGAAGACCTGACGGAATGTATATCCGTGAGTTCCCTCAACCTCTATAGGCTCAAATGTCTTTCCTCCGCCTGTCTCTTCACGGAGGAGCATATTTCCTTCCGCATCAGTAAACCACACCTCACCGGTTGAAGCGAGGACATTGGCCGCTACAGCTGAAGTCGCTACAGTAACAGTATCTCCATTCTGTGACACAGTAAAAGGAGTCTGTTCCTGTGCCGGGAGAACCACAAGACTCTGGGGATCAGCGAATTTCTTTTCCGGAGTAGCCGACACGCGGATAAGTTTCTCTCCGGCCACCTCCAGCCTGACGAGAGCAGGACCGTTTTCAGCAGGGTTCTGCACCTTTACGGTAACGCCATTCTCATTCTGTCTGACAGTTCCCGTACAGGCAGTCAAGGCCAGCGATGCAATAAAAATGAAATAGTTCAGCTTAGTTTTCATATAATTTGATTTATTTAATATTTCACATCATATACCTTATTCCAGTCGATCTCAGATGTGCTCTGCGCTACAGGCACATGAGGGATCACACTCCCCTTCCTGACAAGAATGACACAAGGAATATCGCCGGCCTTTATGCGATGATATCCCGAAGAATATGTCTTCCGGGTCTGATAATCAACCCATCTGCCTTCAGGGAGATATACATATCTGTCATCAGAATCGTCCATCAGCGGCGCTACGAGCATGTCAGATCCGAACATGTACTGGTCATCAAGCTGCCAAGACACAGGGTCATCCGGGAATTCGACCAGCATGGCGCGAAGCATAGGAAGACCACTTTCCACACATTTTTCCGCCTGTGCCACGACATATGGCATAAGTCTGTATTTCAGTTCAGCACTCTGTCTGAACGCATCTGTGAAGCTCTCATTATAAAGCCATGGCTCTGTAGGAGGAGCTCCATGGGCTCTGGTGTGAGAGGTAAGGAAACCGAAAGGAAGCCATCTGCGGTAGAGATTCTCCGGAGTACTCTTGACAAAGCCTCCAATATCGTGGCTCCAGAAAGAGAAGCCGCTGAGTCCGAATGAAAGTCCGCAGCGGAGTGTAGCGGCCATTCCGATATCGGTATTGGAAGCATCTCCGCCCCAATGGAGAGGATATCTCTGCGAACCCGCCCATGCACTCCTTGCCCACATTATATGCTCCCCGGTAGTCTTTGCCGTTATTTCAGCCACGGCCTTGTTATATCTCAAAGGATAGATATTATGCTCATACAGACCGGTTCTTCCCGAATGATACAGGCCGTTCAGAGGAGCTCCTTCTCCGAAATCCACCTTTATGGCGCCGACTCCCATCTTCAGGAGTCCCTCAAGTTTGGACTGATACCACTCCACTGTCTCCGGATTGGAGAAATCGAGGACGGCATCCTCAAAAGGCATTCCTCCCTTTGCATTTTTCACATAGAGTCCTTTTGCAATGAGTTCCTCATAATAGTTGTTATGCGGAGTGAAATACGGAAGCTGCCACAAGGATATATGGAATCCGTCTGCCTTGAGGTCATCGATCATCTTCTGGGCATCCGGGAAACGTTCAGGGTCGAACTTATAGTCACATTCCCAGTCCGTTGTGAACCATCCTGTATCTAGATGAATCACGTCGGAAGGAATCTGATGCTTCCTGAGGTTTTCAGCGACATCATAGGCTTCCTGCTGTGAGAAGTAGCTGATTCGGCTCATCCATGTTCCGAAGCTCCACAATGGCGGCATCTGCGGCTTTCCTGTGACGTCCGTATATTCGTCAAGGATCTCCTTCGGCTCGCCGAAGAAGATGAAGAAGTCCATAGTCTCATCCTCCATGAAAAGCTTCATTGACTGGGCATGGGACTGTCCGAAATCGCAAGTCACAGGCGCAGATGTGTGCATGAATATGCCATAGCCACGGTTGCTCATAAAGAACGGAACCGGCTTATACATGTCCGGGGTCTCCGGACTCTGCGGGTCTGTCACGAAAAGGTTCAGCTTCTGGCCGACCTTGTTCAATGCGGTAGAAGATTCTCCGCAGCCCACGATCCGCTCATACGGATGCAGGGCGAATACCGGATTTATACTCCTTCTGTTGTCCGACGAACGTCTGATGAACTGGAAAGGCAACACCCTGACCTGTGTGGAATCATTGTCCGACAAGGTACGGGTATCAGTCATCATATTGCCTTCTGCATCATAAAGGACAACCCTGAAAGGATTCTCCGCGAGCGCGATGGTTCCATAGGCGCTGGTCCATCTATGCTCTCCTTCAGTCCTGCTGTATGTCCAGTCATTGCAGGTTGCAGGCTGGCCTTCAGCAAGCATCACAGACGGCTGTTCCTTGATTACCACAGGAGAAGTATATATCCTCAGACGTACTGTACGGGGAGTGACAAAGTCTATATCGAAAGGTAGATTCGGATCATTGTCATATTCCGGTTCAGGGAAATCAAGCATCTTGAGAGGCTGTACAGCCGTCACGGTCGTATTGAAAGCCTGGCGGGCGAACAGACTATGCCTTTTCCAGTTGATATGTCCCGATGCATCAGACGGATCGACATCATAGATAGAATCAGCAAAGAAATAGGTGTGGGAATAATCACCGAAGTCCAGGCCGACATCATAGGTCTGGCTCTGAAGGTATGGCGGCTGTGCCGACAATGAAGCCACGGACAGCATAAGTGCTGAAGTCAATAGCAAGATAATGCCTTTTACTTTCATATTATGAGCGTACTGTTTTAATTATTATTATGCTTTTTCCTATATTCAGATGGAGAGCATCCGAATTCCTCTCGGAAATGTCCTGCAAACACCTTCGGAGAGTTGAAGCCGACCATATAAGCCACCTCGGAAACATATACACCATCAGTTTCAAGTAGGGCAGCCGCTCTCTTAAGTCTTATAGCCCTTATGAATTCCACTGGAGTTTTTCCAGTGATGTAAAGAAGTTTCTTGTAAAGATTGGCTCTATGCATGCATAAAGCAGCTGACAGTTCTGATACAGAGAAATCCGGATTGCTGATATTCTCATTTATCAGATTGATTGCCTGCTGAAGCAGACGATCATCCATGGAAGTCAAAGTAATCTGCTCTGTAGTTATCTCCAGTTCCTTCTCAAAGAGCTTCTTTGAGCGTTTCTTCCATTCTATGAACTTTGCGATTCGTAATCTCAGGATTGACATATTGAACGGTTTCGTCAGGTAATCATCAGCTCCGGACTCGAGACCGTAACATTCATCATCCAGCAGAGCCTTTGCAGTAAGAAGAATCACAGGGATATGAGATGTATTTATATCAGACTTTACCTTACGGCATAATTCCGTTCCGTCCATATTCGGCATCATGACGTCAGAGATTACCACATCGATATCCTTATCCGACAACATCTTCAAAGCATCAAGTCCATCAGAAGCCTCATATACATTATAGTCCTGACTGAGAGAGACCTTCATGAATGTACGGAAATCGATATTGTCATCTGCAATAAGGACTGCAGGCTTTGACACATCAGCCGAAGCAGAAGAACTCTTTTCACCATCAGTAACTTCTTCAGCAAATGATGATTTCATCGGAAGCGTGAATCTGAATACTGCACCGCAAGGATCATTATCCTCGACAGTGATGTCTCCCCCATGAAGGAGAACGAACTCACGAACAATATGAAGTCCTATCCCACTGCCGGCCGGGCTATTCTTCGCCTGATAGAAACGTTCAAAGATTTTTCTCTTATCCTTATCAGAAACTCCCTGCCCGGTGTCACATACAGAAATACAGGCCGATTCACTGATTTCCTCAACCATCACCGTTATCGTTCCGCCCTCAGGGGTGAACTTGAATGCGTTAGAAAGAAGGTTTGTCAACACCTTGGCAATTTTTCCTTTATCAATCTCCAGAATCATGGAGGAAAGTGTCGTATCTACCTTTAAAGTAATATTCTGACTTTCCGCCATCGACATGAACGATGATACAGTATCTTCAATCACTCGGACGACATCAGCCTTTACCAAAGTAAGTTCAGATCCGAATCTTTCCATTTTCCTAAGGTCAAGTACTTCATTGACCAGATTCAGAAGTATCAGAGCATTCCTGTGGATTGTGGAAATGAACGTATCATCCTTCAATTCCGGTTTCTTGGAAAGCATTTCTTCTACCGGAGTAAGAATCAATGTCAGAGGAGTACGGAAGTCATGACTGATGTTTGTAAAGAACTGCATCTTCATCTCATCCATATAATGTCTCTGTTCCTGTCTTGCAACAGCTTCCTGTCTTCTTCTCTTTTCCTCGTCCTTCCTACGCACAAAGACGTATGACGTTATAATGCCTGACAGACCTAGAAGGATATAGATAATGACTGCCCACCATGTCGCCCACCATGGAGGCATGATACGGACTGAAAGGGAAACTGCATCAGAAAGGTCTTCCATATCAGGAGACAGGATAAGCCTGTAACGTCCAGGTGAAAGATTGCCCATAGTAAGTCTCCTTGAATTCTTATCAACTTCAATCCACTCCTCGGTAACACCTTCAACCTTACTATATAAATTCTGCTCTTGAACAGAGAAATAATCAAGACATGAAAATTCTACGAGAACAACAGGAGAAGAATGGTCAAGCTCAATTGCTGAAGTATACTCCATAGCTCGGTCAAGGATAATCTTTCCTTCATACTCCACTCCAGGAACAATTCTGGAATTTCCCAGATAAAGGTCGGTAAAGAACAGTTGAGAACGGCCGGTTCCTTGCGGTTCAGAATATTTGTATGGCGAAAACCTCATATATCCGGAAAAACTTCCTATCACAAAATCCCCAGATGAAGTCATGCATGCCGAACGCTGGTTGAAATGGAGCTCCCGCTGCTGAGGGAAACTGAATGCCGATATATCAAAAGAATAATCATCTGCTTGGGATTTTTCCACAGACAACCTGCATAGACCGGCATCTGTAATCGCCCAGACGGCCCCATCTTCATCTTCAATGATACTCCTGACCGATTTCAAAGCCGGATGTGACGGAGTATGATACATTGATGATACCGGATCATATACTCGGAGGAGACCATCCTCATCAAGCCACACAAGTCCATTGGAATCAACTTCCAGACCTGTCAGGGCCATATGAATCCGTTCCGGGCTTCCTTCTATGGTCTTGAATGAACACGTATGAGGATTGAAGATTGACAGACCGTAGGATGTGGCTATATATATGTTGCCGTCCAAGGCACATTCTATCTCATGGATAAAATCGTTTGCAAGACCATGTCTGGCGGAAGTGAAAGTCTCGAAGATGCCTGTTTCCGGATCAAGAGCCTGCAGTCCCGCACCCAATGTGCCTATCCATATTCTTCCTGCCTCATCATGAGCTACAGACCAGACATTCATGGAAGCCAGAGAATTGTCATCCTCAGAGTAAGAATATGTCATCATTCTTCCGTTCTCGATGCACGAAAGACCTCCATAGAAAGTTCCAAGCCAGATACGTCCTTCTGAATCACAGTGGATATCAGTGATGACATTACTTTTAAGAGCACTGTTGGAAGTATTATACAAGGTTTCATTGCCGTCCGGATCAATGCGAAGCAGTCCGGATCCGTCAGTTCCAAGCCATAGGTTCCCTTCATGATCCTCACAAGAAGCATTGACATCGTCCGGCAATCCGTCTTCGTGGAGAGTCATAAGATGTGATACCGACCATGTCTTGTTCCTTCCCCTGTATATCGACATCCCTTTCTTGGTATATCCCACCCATATGTTATCCTCGCGGTCGCGGAACAAAGCATAGACTCCGTTGCTTGCCAATGTATTGTTATCATCAGGCTCATTCCTGAGACGTTCGATTACTCTTCCATCCTTGCCACAGACGCATATGCCACCATGATCTGATGCAAGCCATATGTTACCATCCGCATCCTCTTCGATAGCACAGATGAAACCACCCTGTATCCTTTCCGGTGAAGAGGACGATGTCAGATGTCTGCCCTGCATGGAACCAGCAGGATAATACCACACACCACCTGCTCCCTGAGACAACCATATATTCTGAGAAGAATCAACGAATACACAGTGGAAACGGTAATCCATATTATCTTCCGGACGAGTGAGAGCAGGACCCATCATAGGCAGAGCTGTGATTTCTCCGTTATCATCAAGGGCAAAGCGATAAAGAAGTCCTTCAACAGTCAGGACGTACACAATCGAGTTCCGGACAAAGATATCATAGATATCCCCCTGGACATCAGCTACAAGAGTTTTCTCCGAACCCAAAGACTTATGATACAGATGTTGTTCCTCATTCCACCAATAATCTCCATCTAAAGTCACCAGCAAAGCATCGATCCAAAGACGGGAATCAAGTTCCGTAGCAGACTTCACTTCATCAAGGACGGTGCATGTCCGAGGATCATACACCACATATCCGTTTCTTTTCTTCACCCACAGTCTTCCATCTGCATCCTGCTGAATATCATAAAAGGATTCGCCTTCGCAGACAGCATCGGTTCCTGATGCGTCATCACCGGTATAGCGGTATAATCCGTTTCTGGTACCGAACCATATGAATCCATTCGTATCCTGATATATGGAATTTATCCAATGATTTGATGTACGTACATGTTCAAATATATACTTTCCTGCCTTTGCCCCCACATCCATAGGCAAAAGCAGAAGCAGGAAAACAGGAATCATTATGTACAGGAATCTCTTCATCAGGAACAATTTCCCGTAAATATAGTCAATTAGTTCGGATATTGAGTCTTGCCGGCCTCGATGAGAGCATCATATGATGCTTTCATAAGCACCTGTTTGTCACTGCGGTCAATAATATCGCCTTCACAGTGCCAATAGAAAGGTACACAGCCGTTGGATTTGGCTTCCTTAACAACGCAACCGCTATAGGCAGCATGAGACTTCAAGAAGCCCTCCTGTGCTTTCGCATTCTCCTCTTCTGAACCAAGATTGAAATTCTTCCATGTGCTAGCGCCGAACTCCCCGATGATCACAGGTATGCCATTGTCCCAGAACTTCTTCTTCATCTTTGCCATCTGCCTTGCTACATGGTCCTCATTCAGATCGCTACGCCATTTGCCTGAGTATGCACCAGTTGCATATTCTCCCTGGTCATTACCCCAGAAATACATCATCTTTCCCCATGAAGCGTCCTCACTGAGCAGACAGAACTGAACAGGGTCATAGAAATGCACTTCGGCTGCAAGACGGTCTTCCACTTCATCTACAGGCAAGGTATTCATAAGCTCCACAGACTTATTTATATCTGTTGATGGTCCCTGAAAAACGAGAACACGGTATGCATTCCTTCCTCCTGTTGCACGGACCGCATCGATGAATGTCTGTTCATATTTCAGAAGAGTTTCCATCTGCGAAGCATTTTCCACATTAGGTTCATTGGTCCCGGCAAATACCAGATGCTCGTCATAGTCACGGAAAGTCGTCGCAATCTGAGTCCATATTGCTCTCTGCTGAGCATCAACATCTTCGTTATACCCGTTAGGGATATCATTCTCAAGCCATCCTCCGTCCCAATGGATGTTCAGGATGGCATACATATCATTATCCACAACATAATCAACGACCTCCTTCACACGGTTCATCCAGCTGTCCTTGACTATATAGTCTTCACCAGGTTCCAGATACTGGTCCCATGAACATGGAATGCGCACTGCATTGAATCCAAGTTCCTTGAAATACCTGATGATGGTTTCTGTCGTCCTTGGAGCACCCCATGCAGTCTCCCCTCCTGTCGCCTCCAAGGTATTGCCAAGATTGATTCCCAGAGTCATTTTCTTCATCAGGTTCTTGGCATCTGATTCCATGCCTGTCTTGTCCGGAGCAGGAGCCTCGCCAGTTGAACCGGACTGAGTCACATAGACTACAACATCATTATCCAGAGAACTGAAAATGATTTCTGCACTTCGCGAAGTGACGGCGACATTCTTCTGTGCCGAGAAAACTACTTTGTCAGCCGCCTTGGTCTTCACCTCGATCCAATAGGCCTCAGTCCTGGCTTCAAACTCTCCGACAGCATCGACTCCGACCTCAAAATCCTGCGCATTATCGTCAAGCTGAATCGAGCTCTTCGTCAGTATCATCGGATTCGCTGCCTGACGGACCTTTATTGTTTCTGTGACATCTGTTCCTATCGTAACAGTTATTATCGCCTCCCTGATGCTTGTAACTGCATTGTCCGGTACACTGACCGTAAACTTGCTGATCTTATCCGAAGAGTAGGTTTCCTTTGCAACGGCACACCAGTCGGCATTGCTCGATGCATTGACTTGAACAGAGGTCTGAACAAAGAATTCCTGTACTCCTCCCTCCTTGGTAAAAGACAACTCGGCTACTCCGATCTTATATTCCAAAGAAGTCAGATTCTCTTGCTGGCAAGAGTAGAAAGAGAACAAAGCCGCCACTGCCAACAGGGCTGTCAATACAAATCTTTTCATATCAAGCGTATTTAAAACTGGAAGATGGCGGCCCGGTCAGGGGCCGTCACCTTGAATATTACATAAGCGTGATTGCATCAACACTTACCTTGACAGCAGAAGGATCGACGAGATCCGCACTCATGCCTACCACATCAAGCACATATACTATAGCGCCTTCAGCAAGTGCAGACACAGGAGCAGTAAAGACATATGTACCATTTCCCGTCACCATTGTTCCGGCAGTCTCGTTCTTATTGTCAGACTGTACAGACCAGTCAGGGTTTGAATAATAGATACCTCCAACATATGAACCGGCAGCTCCGTCCTTGAACTCGATACCGCTGAACGTCACAGCCATAATCATATTCTCAGAGAATGAAATATCTGCAGTATTCACAGGTGGATCGTCCTTTGTAACTCCCCACTCATTGTAGAACTCAATACGATAATTGCCGTTGTTCTCGATATCTCCGAGAGCAAGTTTCGAATTATCCACAGCAAGTGGCTTGATTGCAGGTAGCTCACCATCAAGGGTGATCTTGTTGACATAAGCGACCGGTGTAGAACCATCGGCAAGATCAGTAGAAAGACCTACGATATCCAGCACGAATACAACAGCGCTTTCAGCAAGAGCTGATACCGGAACCTTGAAATTGTAAGTACCGTTCCCTGTGATCATTGTTCCAGCAGTCTCATTCTTTGTATCAGACTGGACAGACCAGTCAGGGTTTGAATAATAAACACCACCTATATACGAACCTGCAGCACCGTCCTTGAGCTGGATGCCACCGAGAGTGATGCTGATATTCATTTCCTGAGAGAATGAAATGTCTGCAAGATTAACCGCTGGATCAGCTTTTGTAGAACCCCACTCGTTGTAGAATTCGATACGGAGATTACCATTCCCTTCAAGGTCACCGACAGCAAGCTTTGTATTGTCAACAGAAAGCACCTTTGCTTCAGCAGGTGGAACTATAACCGCGCCACCGCCAGCACCGACATTTGCCACGAGATGATAGCCCATATACTCGTCCTTTGCAGGATCCTTCGCACCGACCCACATTTCTGAAATTATTCCGTTCTTGGTAACGATCTCCATGATACGGAGCTGATTCTCGACTGTTGTTGCGAATGAAGCCCATCCGACAACAGTAAATGACGGTATTCCATTATCGAATGTGTACACTCCCTTCTCGTCAAGAGTATATGTACCCTCAACCTCTGTTCCATCAGGTACAACAACCTTGTATGAATTGTCTGCACTGTCCATTGTAAGAGAGAAGCCTTCATATACAGCAGGATCAGGTGTTCCGAGCCAATCAGCATACTCGCCAGGAGTCAGCCAGCCGTTCATGCGTGAACCATCAAGGTTACACCAGTCGAGAGGATTCTGATCAGAAAGTTTCCACTCTATAGCTGTCTGGGAAATAGTTCCAACGACATCCTGCCAACCCTCTGGAAGAACAGGCTCAGATGGTTTTGCAGGTTCTTCCTGTACAGGTGGATTGTCCCAGTAATTCTGTGACACATAATTATAAAGAAGAAGACATGCTCCCTCGTTTGGATCGTTGTCACGGATAACACCAAGCTGGAGGAAGTTCTCGGTAAGCTGGATAACACGTGCATTGCCCCACTGGGTCACGATAGCATCACGGCCAGGATCGTGGAGAATGCCCGCATCCGACATGGTAAGCATATAGTTCTCGGTATCAAGGAGGAAGGTACCGTTCTGCTCAGACTCTGTAGAGCCGTCAGCATTGAGTCTTGTAACCTTGACATGAGCTCCATCGATCAGGTCAAATGTCATCGTGCCATAGTCCATTGCACCTGTACCTCCGAAAAGCCAAGAACCGTTTCCTGCCCAGTCTGCTGCCCAGTTCCATGAATCAATGGCACCGTCACCGTTGTAGTCTATTGCCTCCTGACCTCCGTTTACGTTTCCATACCAGTCGTCTGTACCATAGAAGTAGAGAGGACCAGCGAAATACTTGCATCCGTCCGCTGAGACATCAAGTTTCCATGTCTTCGACTGACCTTTTCCTCCTGTGAGCATGTTCCATAAAGGATCATCCACATATGAAAGATTGTCAGTAGTGAGGTCCAGCACATACGGCTCACCATATACATAGCCTCCAGGAGTCTCAACACCAAACTTGAATGTATACTCACCCTTGAAGGCGATCTTGAGAGTGATCTCATCCTTCTGGCTACGTCCCTGAGGATGCTCCCAAAGAGGAGTATAGCCAGTCATAAGGTTCTTAAGGTAGATCGTATTAGGATCTGTCGAGTCCTGGGTAATGCTATAAGCGATACCCTGAACAAGCTCTTCCGCGGTCACATCGACAGGACCGAGCTCATACTCTTCCGGCATACATGCAGATACGCCTGCAAGGCACAGAAGCGACAATATGAACAATCTTATATTTTTCATAACTGTGTTTCTATTAAATGTTATTACCAGCCAGGGTTCTGAGTATATACGTTACCTGAAAGTGTGATCTGGTTGTCAGGAATACGGCAGAGTCCGCGCTTTGAAATAATGTTCTGAGCATCGATAGTCACAACATCTTTCTGGTTTCCGCTCAACACATTCCATGTACCTGCGATTTCCTTTGCCGCATAATCGACACCCTGACGCAGAAGGTCCCAATAACGGAGACCTTCGCCCATAAACTCACGATGACGTTCTGCTACAATTGCTTCCTGAGAATATGCCACATCACCGAGGCCAGCACGCTGACGCACCTGGTTCATATATGAAGCATCTCCCTTGAGTTCTGAAAGCATCAGGAGCACGTCTGCATATCTCATTACTACAAAGTCCTGATACTGGGAAATCTGGAAATCGTGACCACCTTCCCAGGTCGACTCGGCCTGAACCTCAGGGACAGCCTGTCCACCGACATTGTATGAAAGCGGGATATATTTCTTGAGGTTATAGCCAGTGTATTCTCTCTGGTCTGCAAGCTCAACTTCACCGAACATTTCCTGACGGCCTTCACCTGCGATGTCAATGATGGTAGAAGCCTGACGTGCATCACCAGCCTCGAAGACATTCCAGGCATCAGGATTTACCGTACAAGCGCCCCATCCTTTTCCATATGGAACAGCACAGACATTTGAAATACCGCGAAGTCCGACCATCACAAGCCAGCGGTTACCGGTAGAGACTCCGTTGTAATTCTGGGTATAGTTGAACTTCATAGTGAAGACATATTCGTTCACATCAGATTCCTTGCAACCTATTCCTACCCAGTCGTGATAGTCAAGTCCCTGTCCATCACCCTTGTCGGTAGCTACGGCAGCTCTCCACATACGTGAGAAGCCATTGTTCTCGGAAGCCTGTACAAGGCCATAGTTGCCACCATTGACAATATCCTCCAGACCTGTGATCACATCGTCCTTCGTAAGATCTGCAGGCTGCTTTCCATAGTATCCGGTATAATAGAGATATACACGCGCAAGCATTGCCTTTGCAGCCTCAGCTGTAGCACGGCCGTCATTTGCAGCATGCCATTCCTTTGTAGGGTTATACTTGATGTTCTCTGCCGCGAACTTGAGGTCAGCGAAGATCAGTGAATATGTCGCATCAGCTTCAGCCTGAGGTACGATTTCCTTGCTTGGCTCGGTAAGAAGAGGAACGCGCTCGAAAAGACGTACGAGGTCGAAATACTGGACTGCGCGAAGGAAACGAGCCTCGCCTTCTACAGCTGCCCTAGTCTCTTCAGGAGAGCTTGTATTGAACTCAGGGGATGCCTCCCAAGCGATATTGTCAAGCTGCACGATAAGGGAGTTGGCATTGAAGATACCTGCATAATAAAGTTTCCAGAGGGTTTCGAAGAGATTCATATCTGCCGGAGACTGGCTCTGGTCAAAACGGTCCACCACCTGATAGCCGCGACCGTCACCGTTACCAGTTGCGCCAAAGCAGTCATCACCCATAATTTCCGAAGCTTCGAAAAATGAAGGAGAAGGACCGCCTGATGCAGTACGACGATAACCATCGTAGCATCCTACAAGAGCAGCCTTCGCATCAGCCATTGTCTTATAATAGGTCTGAGAATCGATACTTGACATCGACTCTGTATCGAGTGAACATGCAGTACCGCTTATAGCCAACAGAACTATTGCAATATTACTAATAATCTTTTTCATAATTCTCTTTGATTTAAACGGTTAGAACTGAAGATTTACACCAAGGAGGAATGTACGAGGATGCGGATAATATCCGAGGTCGATGCCTGAACACCAACCAGAAGTACCGTAACCGATCTCAGGATCCATTCCGTCATACTTTGTGAATGTGAATGCATTCTGCACAGAAATATAGAGCCTCGCCTGGCTGAGCCACTTTACCTTTGCCACACGCGCAAAGTCATATCCGAGAGTGACGTTGCTGATGCGGAGGTAACTTCCGTCCTGAAGGAAAAGGTCAGAGAACTCTGCATAGTTGATATTCTGATCTGTCACACGCGGAGTCCTGTATGAAGTGCCTTCACCATGCCAGCGTCCAAGGACTGCTGTAGTATAATTAGCATACTTGTTAGTGAAGTTTCTGTACGACTGCACGATCTCTGTACCTGCAGCACCGTATGCTGTAACATTGAAATCAAGTCCCTTCCAGTCAAATCCGAGATTGAATCCGTATGTAAATTCAGGCATACCGTTTCCGAGGTCTATCTTGTCGTTATCGTCAATTCTTCCGTCCTTATTCTGGTCTACGAAACGCACGTCACCAGGCTGTACATCAGCTTGCAGCACTCCAAGACCGGCTGCTTTATGCTCATCAATCTCCTGCTGATTCTGGAAGAGTCCATCAGATTCAAGTCCCCACCAATATCCGATAGAATGTCCGTTCTCAGCACGATAGAACTCCTTCGCATTATCGAAAAGTTCATTTGTTTTACCGTGGATGATACCGTCGGAGTTAGGAATCTCACCTACAACGTTCTTGTTGTATGCACCGTTCACGCCCACATAGTAGTTGAAGTCCTTTCCGATGCGGTCATTCCAGTTGAGAGCAAGCTCGACACCTGTATTAGTCACATCACCACCGTTGATATACGGAGCACCGGTACCTGCTGTAGCAGGGATAGGCGCAGTCACAAGCCAGTCACGTGTAATCTTACGGTACCAGTCGGCATTGACAGAAAGACGGCTTCCGAAGAAACGGGCGTCTACACCGAAGTCAAGCTGTTCGGAAGTCTCCCACTTGATGTCAGAGTTTGCAAGACGCTCCTGAACTGCACCAAGAGTTTCAGCAGCAGATCCCAGTTCCGATCCAGAGTTGGTTCCGAATGTATATGAATGGTTTGTTGTCGAGATAGGAGCCGTATATGCGTAGTTGGTGATGTTCTTGTTACCTACCTGGCCCCAGGAAGCACGTAACTTAAGGAAATCAAGACCATTTACATCGTTCAGCCAGTCCTCTTCTGTCATCACCCAGCCAGCAGAAACCGAAGGGAAGAATCCCCAGCGGTTACCCTTGGCGAATTTTGAAGAGCCATCAGCACGGAATGTAGCATTGGCCATGTACTTCTCCTTATAGTTATATCCAAGACGAGCGAATGCTGAGAATGTCTTGTCAATATCATTGACATTACCCTGAGGTTTACCCCAGAATGTATTGTCATCCGAACCGTTGTTGAGCCATGCATGTTCGAAGTCCTTGAACTGCTCTACGGAAATCTTGTTGTTTCCATACATCCACTCACCATAATTGGTATCCCACTCAGAACCGATCATCGCCGTAACATTATGATCCTCGGCAATTGAGGTCTGGTATGTAGCAGTATTGATCCATGAAAAGCTATGGCCGCTTGAAAGGTTCTGGCCCACAGACGCATAATAATCAGTATCAGCAGATGGAATACCACCGTATGAATTCCAACGTGCATTGTATCCGATGCTGTGGCCATTTGACGCATAGTGAGAGAATCCGACGGTCGACCTGATTGAAAGTCCCTTTACAGGAGTCAGTTCTACATACACGTCACCGATGAAGTTCTGTGAAGAAGAGGCAGACCTTCCAAGCATCATTGATGCATAAGGGTTGCCATCATTGTTGAACCAGTTGGTACTGTCATATGCAGAGTCATTCCATATTCCGTTCTCGTCCCCCCAACCATAGTAGTTATTACCATAGACATGAGCAAGAGGCGAAGTATTGAATGCGCCACGGAGAGTGTTGTTGTACTGGTTGCCGACACCGATTCCGGCAGAATTACCATATACGAAAGTCATATGTTCTCCGACCTTGAGAAGATCCTTATAAACCTTGTGCTCAGAGTTCAGACGTACCTTGTAGCTTTCATAGCTTGATTTCTCCTTACTTCCAGCAATACCTTCCTGGTTAGTATAGTTAAATGAAAGGGCATACACAGACATGTCGTTACCTCCTGTTACACCTACGGTATAATTCTGAGTAGGAGCAGCTTCGCGGAACATCTGATCTACCCAATCGGTATCGGCAAGATTGTACTGCGACCAATCGTAAGGGACACTGCCAGAGTTGAGCGCCTGCTCATCCATGATGACCATATACTCATCTGCGTTGAGCATGCGTGCCTGACGATATACGGTCTGCACACCGTAGTATCCGTCGAAATACACATGCGCCTGACCAGCCTTTCCGGTCTTTGTAGTCACGAGAACCACACCATTGGCCGCCTGCGAACCATAAATCGCAGCAGATGCGGCATCTTTGAGGACGTCGATGCTCTCGATATCTGCAGGGTTGATCTTCGAGATATCGCCAGGGACACCGTCAACGATGTAGAGAGGTCCAGAGCTTCCTGTGGTACCAAGACCACGGATGGTAACCTTCATACCCTCACCAGGCTGACCGGATGTTGAGGTAATCTGCATACCTGGTGTCTGGCCCTGAAGTGCCTGAAGTGCGCTTCCTGTGCTACGCTTCATGAGTTCCTCACCCTTGACATTGAGATTCGCACCTGTAGTGAGTTTCTTCTTCTGGACGCCATAGCCGACTACGACTACATCATCAAGAGAATCAAACTCCTCTTCGAGGACGAAATTGATCACTGAGCGTCCGTTGATCTGCTCGGTGACTGTCTTGTAGCCTAAGCATACAACCGAAAGTTCGGTTGTGCCTGAAGGCACCATCATAGAGTAAGTACCGTCAGCTTCAGTCATTGTGCCGACGGTGGTACCGAGTACGACGACGCCGGCTCCTATTACAGGAGTGCCGTCAGATGCAGCGGTAACCTTACCTGTTACATTGGTCTGAGCAAATGTCTGCCCGCACAAGGTAACAATCGCGAGCAACGCGATGAACGTTGTCACGAGTCTTTTCGGGAAAATCTTTTCCATAGAGACAGTTAGTTAGTTGGTTAATAATATGTGCTAGTGTGAATACGCAATATTCAACATACAAATTTACCGTTTTACATCCACAACGACGGGAGGGTTTTGTTGTCTATACCGGCCACGAATGTTGCAAAAATCACAGCCGGACGGCCTCCTGAGGCCATCCGGCTGCTACTAACACTACACTACTCAATTCAACGGGTGTCTTCCTTATCGAAGTTCAGATGGATATCCTTGATCCTTGTCGACAAAGAGCAGAGAAGGACCCCGAACAGGATCAGGCCCACACCCGCCATGACTATGACGGTGGCAATTCCCGCGCCAAACGGATTGACCAGGACAATAATCGACAGGATCAGCAGAAGAATTCCGCCTCCTGTAAGGATGCCGCCCCCGGGCACACCGAAGGTATCGAAGTCGCCGGAAAAGCCGAGAAGCACGAAGCTGTTGTAAAGCATCCAGAATCCGAGCATTATCGGAAGAAAAGCAAGGGTTACACCTGGATAAATGCAGAGGAACAGACCGAGAAGAAGGTCAAGAACACCTCCGACTATGACATAGCCCCTCATCATGAGATAATTCCCGCTGGCCGAGGCTGCAATCAGCTTGGCCGTACCCACGACAAGCATAACTACTCCAGCCAATATGCTGATGGCCACATAACTTTCGAGAGGGAAAGCAAAAACAGCTATGCCGGCTGCTATGCAAAGCACTCCCGCAATAAGCATAAGCCACCAGTGCTGTACGGCACGGGCGGCTTTACTAGTAAGATTTTCAAATCGACGTTTCATGATACTGATAATTTAACCAGCAGCATGAAAGACAATTATTGTGCTAAAGATATGCTTTTGATCACGATTGGCTTTCCACCCAATGACCAGAATCCGGCGATGTAGATATGCGACGGGCTTATCGCATTGCCGTTCTTGTCCTTCATGTCATGAAGATCCACCACGACCTTGCGGGACGAACCGAAATCATACATCGCAGGATCGCTCCAGTAATTGTTCTTGTCGAACAGACGGAAGGAAACCTGACTGGCATTGTCATTGCCGAGCTCGACTGTAAGGGTCTTGAATGCAGAAAGATCGAGGCCCTCGGCATATTGCCATCCGCCGAATCCGTACTGGCCTGTTATCAGCGTCGATGTCTCCTCATCAAATGAGCCCTTCTCCCAGATGGAAGGATCGAACATGGCCTCTGTAAGAGGGAAAGGAGTGATGACATTCACATCGATGACAAGTTCCTTTTCGACACCGGCCCCTGATGTATATGAAACAGTAACCTTCGTATGGCCTTCCTTCAATGCGACAAGCTTGCCGCCCTCTATCTTCACCACGGACGGATCGGAGCAGCTGACCGTAGCCTTTGAAGTCACAGCGGACTTGCTTCCGTCAGCATATACGGCATTCACGATCAAGTTTCTGCTGTCACCCATGCGGATGTCAAGGCTTGAAGTCATGCCTACAATCTCAAGGCCTGTGAGCTCGCCTTCCGCACTTCCCTCTCCTGCATACTCCTTGAACCAATGGTAGACCGGCCATGGGCATGCCTCGGGATCGTTCAGGAAGGTATAGCTGCCAGGAGTTCCAGGCACATCGCGGAACTGGGCAAGTAGATGCTGGCTGGTGAAGATCATCCAGCTCACATTGCCGGTATTGTCTGCGATATACTTGAAATTCGCACCGAATCCGGTACCTCCAGCCACTCCTGTGATGCTTTTGCCCCATGACGAATCATATTTTGCAGGAGCCCAGTCCATCTCCGTGACCATGACCGGAGCAAAGTCTGCAACAGGCTTGATCTGCGCATCCCATCCGCGCTGGAAGCCTTCATAGCCTCCTCCCATGACTCCGCCAAGCTCTGCACTTGGCTGCTCTGCATCGCTGCCATACCACCCAGGATATACATGGATTGCATATCCGATGTTTTCACCCTTTATAGGATATGTGGCATAGCCCGCATACTGTGACTGGTAGCCAAGGCCCGGAACCCATATGATGTTGCGGCAATTGCCTCTGATCTTGTCCACGATAGCCTGAAAATATTCGCTCATCTTCTGGAAATGACCGTCACCCGAGCCGGCATATGTTCCGTCCGGTCCCTTGATATGGATAGGCTCATTGGCAAGCTCGAACATGATTCGGCCGTTGTTCCTGATCTTCTTATGCTTTGAAACGATCTCCCAGACCTTCAGCAGGAATGCCTGATAGTCATCTCCTACAGCGATCTTCTCCGGAGAGACTCCCGGAGGACGCATCACGACGTAAAGGCCTTTTGATATCATGTATTCGGCCATAGGCACAAACACCTCATCGAGATATTTCCTGAAACGGGTCTCCGAGAACCTCTCATGGCCCTCATACCGTACCGACTCCTGATTCGGATCGTCGCTCCAGTAAGGATCCATATGCATCCTTATGAAATCCATCCTCCAGCCTGCTGCAAGGACCTCATCGATCATCCTCTTGTTGTAGCTGAGGCATGCGTTGACATCATAATTGTTCCAGCCCCAATTGTTGAAGAAAGGGCTGTATGTCTGTCCGAAACCATGAAGGTTCACGATATTGCCTTCGGAATCCTTCAGGTAACGTCCCACGACATTGAGTTCAAACTCGGAATAGCCCGGTGCAGGGTCTTCGTTATCCGGTTTTTCCTCTTCAGGTTTCTCTTCTTCTTTATCTACAGGAGGTTTCTGAGGAATATATTCCACATGACTGAAACATCCTGCAAAGCACAGCATCATTGCTGCTGCGCCAAGCAATCTCCCAAGCATCTTCATAGCAACAATCATCTGGCTCTCAAACCATTAGCGAAACCCGCATACGCGTATTTACGGTTGTAGTTGATATCCCACAGGCCGACAGGCTCTCCGCCTCTCCATCCTGTTCCGAGCTCACCGCCAGCATCTCTTGTACACCACTGGGTGATACCATATTGCTGTGCCGGAGGCACGATTTCAAAATACTTGCGTACGATGAAATCATAGTAATCCGCCATGGCTCTGTGCTGATAATCCTGCATCTGAGATGTAGGTACGGTATTGCCGTTCTTGTCGACATATCCCATGTCAAGTTCGGTGATCTTGACCAGTTTGCCGGTATTCGCCATCAGCTGAAGCATCCTTACATAATGCTTTTCCTTGCTCGCCTGGATATCCGGGTTCTCATAACAAGACACATGCATCTGGGTTCCGATACCGTCGATCTTCGTGACTCCGTCAGACTCCCAGACCTCGATCCAATGGATAAGGCTCTTGAGCTTCTTGTTATCATCCCAGTCAGACTCAAGGTTGTAGTCGTTGATGAACAGTCTCAAAGGAGCTGTTCCTCCGAATTCAGCATA
>RHMF01000051.1_pt1 | contig 39946 bp, 71 predicted proteins | sample 5365151 | NCBI WGS metagenome assembly RHMF01 (sample SAMN10266501, study PRJNA497801) | feces metagenome | isolation source: feces | host: Bos taurus | place: China: Prairie of Fairy Mountain | collected 2017-08-14 | reverse complement strand
TATCATTTTAAAATATGGTGCTATGTATGCCCGGATTGTATTAACAATTATTGTTTGTGTTTATCTATGTATCGCAATATAGCATTGCGTAAAATCGTTGTAAAATCGGCACTTTCCCGGTTTAGTATGTCTTGCAATTGGTTGTATTCCTGTTCAGTTAGGATATCAGAAATAACCGGATCTGTCCGGGAAATATCAGATCTTATTAATTCCCGGATATAAGCGTTAACCGGTTTCCCAACTTTAGCACAATGTGATTTTAAATCGTTATATTCCGGTTCCCTTAAGTCTAGCGGTACACGCTTTAAATTTTCTTTCCTCCATTTCCGGCTGGCAGCTTTTTGGCTATCAGATACCATTTTATCACCTCCAATCTTTAAACAAAATATCACACTTGTAATAGTTGTGCAACTATATCCGAAAATATCTATAATTGCACACATATAAAATAATTATTTTCGTGCATATTGCTATTTATTGTGTACACCTATTGACTATATAATTGTACACCTATATAATAAATCATATAGTAGTACACCTATTAAATATTGTTTATCCATAAGGGGGTAAAAAATGACAACTTTATTCGACACATTAAAAAGGGAATACAAAACGGCAGATCGTTACACCGTTTCAAGGGAAAACAAAAAACTTGTTCCGACAGACACGACAGCGTTTATTATTTGGAATCTGCCAGCAAAAATTACTTGCCCATATGCTACGGATATGTGCAAGGCTGCGTGCTATGCTATTAAATCTGAAATTGCCTATCCGGATTGTTTACCGTCACGCATGAGACACTTAAACGAAAGTAAAACGGCTGAATTTACGGATCGTATGACTTTCACTATTTTATCAATCGCTGCCGGAACAAAGAAAAAAGAAATCATTGTAAGGATTCATGAATCCGGGGATTTCTATAGCCAACGCTACGCTGATGCATGGATTCAGATAATGCTTAATTGTGCATCAGACAAGCGGATTAAATTTATCGCTTATACGAAATCTTTTAAATTCTTTGACGGTAAAAAATTACCTAAAAACTTTTCACTACGTGCTAGTGTTTGGGCAGATACAACCCCGGAACAATTAGAAATCATCAGCCGGAACAATTGGAATATTTATACGGCTGTCCCCGAATTTAAAAAAGGCGATTCCTTTACTCGCTGCCGTTGTAAAGACTGTGCAACGTGTAAAAAGTGTTGGCAGAATTATAAAGATATTAGGTGTGAAATTCACTAATATTAAATACTTTCCGTTGCTAGTGCATAATGCCGGGTGCGATCCCCGGCAAGCGGATTTCAACAATATAAGCTAGCACCTAATAAGGGGGTAAAAAATGAAAACTTTATATTTAGAAAAGCGCGGATGTGATTATTTTGAGAATGATTCTATCAATTTATTTTCGGATGTCGGAAACCATAGACTTTGTACATTAGACTATGAAATCCAGGGCATCGACGGAAACACTTATTTTATTGAATTTTCACATTGGGATTATAGGGTATTCCGCAAGGTCAATTATAAAACCGGGAAAGCGTTAAAAAATCCCAAACTGGAAACCATAAAACACAATGCTATTTGCATGAGAACACAATTTAAAGATTCAAACGGCAATACATGGGGAAACTGGAAACTTGACCGAATACCATTATCAGCAGATATTCGCTATACGCTATCCGGCATTTTAGCAGCCGTAAATATGATTTCCGCTGTTAAGTATGACCGTGTCGAATTAATCGATTGTTTGCCGTTTTAAGGGGGTTAAAAGATGTTTTATTACGGTTTCAAACTGATATCAGATAACAATAGTATATTGTGTGTATATCCCGGAAACGGTCAAAAGATCCGATTCCAGGATGTAAAAAAAGCAAGATTGTTTATCAATAAATTATTAGGTTTATAAGGGGGTTATAGTATGAAAATCAGATCTGTTAATTTGTATTACCGCTATTTTCGAGTGTATCGTGTACTGGTTGTTTATGATGATAGCAGCGTTTCCGAATATCTGCCCGGTATGTTGCCGGATAACGTGAAAGATTTTATTTTCCGTTGTAATAACAGATGTGATAACGGAAATTATGTTATGTATTATTAATCTGTTTTCCGTTGCCTGGTATGGCTATAATTCCCGGTTCGATTCCGGGAAACGGATTTTAGCACATTGACAAGTTAATAAAGCCTAAAATGCAAAATAAGCCATGTTTAATAGTTAGGCTATCAATACCTAACTGAAATAGTTGAAAGCCAAATACGGCTAAAATACAGCGTAATTTTAGGGAATTCAGGATCTGCCCGGACAGCAACAGACCGAACACCAGTTTGCCGAGCACTTGTTTGATTTCCGGGACTCTTCCGAACGTATGTTTGTCGTACACTTGTTCGTGCGAACGGCTGTTCGGGGTCGGTCTGAACCCGGTCAGCCTCTGAAGACCCTATCTGAAAGGAGTTATGATATGACTAACTGGAAAGATGTTATCGAAAACAACTACTGGCAATTAGTTGACGCAATTATGGATCTTGAAATGTCAGATCCGAAAGTCAGCACAGACTTGTACTTATGTCCTGATGGCACGACATACAGATATGAGAATCCGTCAGGCATTGACTGGAATCCGGGCAACGTGTGCAAGATATGGACTTGTGACCATTCTGATTTAGATGCTGACTGGTATGATGAGGATGGTGAGATTCTCATAGATCCGTGGGAAGTAAGGGACTACGCAAGTCAGGCACTGGATGATATCATGTGGCAGCTTGACCGGGAAAACAGTCCGTCAGAAATAGTCAATCATGCATTGTACTGTGAGATCCAGGATACAGATATCATTCCGTATAAGTACAACGTGCAGATCTATAGCAATGGTTGCTACTGCGGAAACGGTCGGTATTGCAACACACTTGATGAGATCGAAGCATTTTGTAAAAGTTATAACTGTTTAACAGTTGAGAAAAGAAACACCCTATAAACATGGGTGGGGTCAGTTTTTTACAGGGGTATCCAATAGGTGGGTACAGATTTTGAAAGGGGTACTGAAATGAAATATGCAACACTTCCCGGATGGGATTTCGCATTCAATCTTATGGATGAAGCACACATCATGATAGGTGGCTGCACAGGGTCAGGAAAATCAACCATGTTGGCAGACTTGCTGTTCACCTTGACAGCGTATAACCCGGATTATCAGAAGTTGATTCTTATCGATCTGAAGAGGGTTGAACTTATCGACTGGGTGGAATTTCCTCACACGTTAAAGTGTGTGACTGAACCTGATGAGGTAAACGGCACGTTAGACTGTCTGATTGATGAAATGGAAAGACGCTATCAGGAAATGGCTAGACTTCATCAGAAAAAGTCAGAACGCTACACCATCCATTTGGTAATCGATGAACTGGCAGAGGTATTAAGGGTCAGGGGTGCGTTAGACAGGATTGATAAGTTGATGCGTTTAGGTCGTGCGTCAGGTATCCACTTAATCCTTGCGACACAGGCTGTTCATAGGGGACAGGGTGGTATCCCCGGCATGATATGGCAGAACGTATCTTGTAGAATCGGCTTACGTTGCACGACAGCAATCGAATCAAGACAGGTCATAGGGGTTAAAGGATGTGAAAGTCTTCCTCGGTATGGGGAATGCTACATTCAAAATGCTGACGGCTTGCAGTTACAGTCAGTTCCGCTGACTACAGAGCAGATGATACAGGAACGGTTACAATGGTATAAGACTGACGGATCGTTCCGTCAGGTGGGTTGAATTTTTGAAAGGGGTATATCATGACAGCAGAATATTATGAGATCGAAACATACAAAGGTGCAGTTAAATTCCGTCTTTGTGATGGTAAGAAAAGCAAATATCAGTTGTCGGTCAAGTCTCCTGACGGATACACATGGCACTTCCTATATGACAGCAAGGATGACGCATTAAAAGAAATACTTTCCTACGCAGTAATTGACGAGGAAGACTTCTAAAATCAAAAATAAGCGGTTCAACCACAAAGGACTAGGTATTATAGCCTAGTCCTTTTTTCGTGCCGTTATTCAAGGATTAATTCGTCAGGGTCATCAAAATCCAAATCTAAATCCAGGTCGAGGTCATCAACAGAGGTGGGTTCTGATTTTTGGGTGGGTTCTTCCTTTACTTCCTCATAGTCGGCATCAATGATTTTCTGCTTTTGGGTATCCACAATTTGCAGATTCTTTGCTTCTTCTATCAGTTGGTCAGCCGTGAAATGAACATTGATTTCCGTCCGTGGCTGTTTTGGGTCTTCGTTGATGTAATTAAAATTGTTCCTTGCCAAGAATATCCCTGTGATTTTATCCATCGTGCCGGATTCCATGGCTGCCACATGAACCGCATTCATGAATGTCCATTCTTTTCCAAGGAATTCCGCTATCCCACAATCAGAAACCCAGTTGACTTGGTGTTCCTTCCACTTGGTCAGCATATGCCTGTCAATACCAAAGGCTAAAGCGAGTCCTTCCCATGTCGGCTTTTGTGCGTACCTCTCGCAGATATTGTAGTACGCTTCTGTCCTGACTTCGGCAAGTTTCAGTGGGTTCGGGTCGTGCCGTTCTATCGGTGTTCTGCCTATCTGACGGACTTCCCTGTTCGCTTGTATGATAGTCTTCTCGACTTCTGCTTTATCTGATTTCTTTGTTGTTGTTCTCTTGGTAGTTGTTGTTGCCATAATCTTTACCTTTTATACGATTGGCAAAAGTCTATTGCTTGTTGCAAACTGTATCCATCTTGCCTAAACTTTTTATGAAACAGTTTATAACTCAATCCAAGTTTTCTACATAATTCAGCAAGAGTATACTTGTTACCGCAATACTCTACAAACACATTTGTGCTAGTGTTGTTGGCTTGCGTGTATTTGTCTGTCCATCTGCAATTATTTGGTGAATAGTTCCCATCGTTGTCAATTCTATCTATGGTTAGGTCTTCACTGTATCCATTTTCAAATGACCACTGAAAAAACTTCGTTTTGTCATTTAGCCACTCTTCGCAGATGGTTATTCCTCTGCCACCATATCTTTCATAATTTTGATCTGTTTCTTTATAACACCTCGCTTTCATTGTCTTGTATATATTATCTATCCTAGTATGTGAAAAACCATGTACGAAATGATTTTTATTTCCAAGAGGACTCGCCATATTACGTTCCTCCCATTTTAGTTAAACGGCAAAGATTCGCCGTCATTCAGACTCTCCGGCACGTTATAGAATCCTTCCTGTTCTGCCATCGTTTGCTGATGAGGTGGTGCTTCGGTCTTCTCGTTTGATCCGCAGAAATCCATCTTGTCCACAATGACATCCGTGGTATAGACTTTCGTTCCGTCCTGTTTGGTGTAACTTCCAGTTTGGATGTGACCAGTGACACCTATCTGTGAACCTTTGGAACAGTATTTGCCGATGACTTCCGCAGTTTTGCCGAATGCCACGCAGTTAATGTAGTCCGCTTCGCCCTTCTTCTGTCTGTTTACCGCAAGGGTGAACCTCGCTATTGTCATTGGTTCTGCTCCCTGTGTTGTTCGGACATCTGCGTCCTTGGTCAGCCGACCGATTAATGTTACTGAATTCATTCTGAAACTCCTTTATTATATCATTATTTTGGGGTGGGGTCGATTTTTTGGGTAGGGTGTATAACACTTTCAGCAGAATCTCAACGGCATCTGCTTTACCTTTTCTTCTGCCCACCTTATACATTATTACGTTGGTTATTGCTATTAGAATTGCTATGATTAGATACCACATAGTTAATCCTCAAACGGCAGCTTATCTCGCCACTTTGTTATCTCCACTTCGATGCGTGGATTCTCTTTATCGTAGTCTATCCTACTTCCGTCAAAGCCTACCACTATCTTGCAGTTATCGTCCTCTATCGTTCCTGCCTTTACCAAAAGGTCAGTAAAGGCAAGAGCATTGTTGAGGTCTATCCGTCTGCGAGTTGACATATAAAATACTGCACGAATCATCACTGGGTAATCGATATGCAGTTCCGGGCAATACTTCAATGCTTCTCGTTCGAAATCGGTGTAGGCTTTGGATGGTATCACGCAAGGTCTACCCCTGACTGTGACCACCCTGGAATGGTTCTTCTTTGTTTTGATCTCCAAAGGAATCGTGAACTTCATTATTTGCTCTCCGGCACAGGCATAAAGTCCAGTGCTTCTCTAGCCTTCTTTAAACGCTCAATTTCGGCATCTAGAGCCTTCTTTTGTATCTCGGTGGTAAATTGTGCGTCCCACAACTGTGATGGCTCTACGTTGAATATAGAGCCTAATTTGGCTACCTTGGTTATCGGCATATCAGTGTGGCTTCGTTTAAAGTAGGAATCAGCCACTCCGACCTTCTGTGATACCTCATGCAAGGTCATGCCGTATACCTTGCAGAGTTCCTGCACGTTCTGTTCTATTACGTTACACATTACTTTTCCGTCCATATGTTCTCCTTTCAATGGGTGGGGTCATCTTTTGGGTGGGGTACTTCTCCAAGATAGTCCAAGTCGTAATAGTTGGTTTCGTCTTCGGTCAGTTCCCTGTCGTAAATCAAGATGTCCCAGTATTTATGTTCTTCGTCTTCTGCTCTGTAGGATAATCCTTGCATCGGCTGACAGCCGGGGGAGTATCCTCTTAACCTCATTCCGTATGCGTACATTTATTTCTCCCTATACATCAGCAAACATCCTATCAGTATTCCGCAGATAAAGAATATTCCGCTGATGGTTAATGTTACCGCTAACATTTCCGTTCACCTTTGTGGCAGTATCCGTCCAGCCGTGTATCCATGCACCATGCTCTGCATCCGTATGAGCCTTTATCCAGGCTGAACTCAAAGCAATGTATGCACTCCTTGCACATCACGATGGTAGGCTCTAGTGTTCCTCTTGACTCTATGAGTTCCCACCAGTCTTCCAACGTGGCTAGTCGGTTATAGGCTGTTTGCGGATCGCAACGGATACTCGCCTGACCTGATTCAAGATTGCGTGTTGTGTATCTCATCCTGTTCTCCTTTCCACGGTTCTGTTGGCACTGCGTACCATGCTAACACGGTGTCCCCACATCCCATAAAATCGCACGCATCTTTTTCTGATTTGAACGAATAATATGTACCGTCTTTTTCTAAAATATAAGGTTGCGACTTCCGCAGTATGGGCAATAGTTTCCCATAATTGGTGACCATACTCCGCAACATGAACACTTTGCTTTGTAATCTTTCGCGTTAATATGGCTCCAGTGTCCTGTCTTCTGTGCTGATGGCATCACCTCAATATCAGCTAACAACTCACGTAGGTCATAATGTGTGCAGTATTTTGTCACAGCATCGATAACCATCTGTCTGCTGATCAAATCCATTTACGCATACCTCCAGTGTTTTCCTGCAAATTCATCTCTTTTTCCCAATAAATGTCTTGAGAGTGATGATTGAGATTTTCCATATTTTTTTGCGGCTTCGGTTATACTTTTGTATCTCTCGCCTGATTCATCACATATAACTGCCTTTCGGCAAGCCTCATTTGCTTCTCTTGTGCTTGGGTTATGCCCCCGATGTTGTAGTGTATTATACCGATGTGTTTGGTTTTCGCTTCGTGTCGCCCACTCTAAATTTGTAACGCAGTTATTTGTTTTAACTCCATCAATATGGTTTACTTCCTTTTTATCGTATGGGTTTTTAATAAATGCGGTTGCCACTAATCTGTGGACAAGACGGTAATACACTTTATAGTTTACCCATAATCGCACTTGATAATACCCACAGGTAAGAATAGGCTTTATATTTTTACCAGTTCTGTCATTTCTTACTTCGCCATTTTTGCTAACACTATATGGCAAATTTTCTATTTGTTTCCAGTCACTCATCTTCTTCTACTTCCTCTCTTTGTTCTGCATCCGCACAGAAGAAATCACTGTCATACGTTCTGTGGATGCTTATTTCCCAGTTCCGTGTATAGTAACTGTGCTTCATAGCATGACAGTAACCGTAGTTTGTACCCTCTTTCTGCTCCCACCATCTGCAATCCTTACAATGTATGATTTCGGGTTCAGACAGTGCTTCTATTGCAATGCTTAATGCAATAAACATCGGTGTATCATACGCATATATCGGCATCTGCTTCTCTAACAATCTTCTTGTTTCTTCCCTATTCATGCTTCTTTCCTTTCTGCAAATCCGCAATAAAATTCGCCATCAACATACAATGTTAAACAGATATCATCATCGTCCTGCCACTTGTCACAATATTTGCAGTCACCATCATATGTCATGTGGCTATATTTGCAGTCCTTGCATCGTATAATCTGCGGTTCAGACAGTGCTTCGATTGCCATGTCTATGGCATTGGCTCTCTTTGTCAAGAAGAACCGCCTATAATATTGCAATTCATTAATTGCGTCTTCTCTGGTCATCTTTCACCTCGCAAACTTAAGAAGCACCTCATGCTTCATCCTGTCTATCATTTCGTTTATCATGTATACCGCACTTCCAGTCTCAAGTTGCACTACATACCTGATGACAAGGGGTTCATCCAGTTGAAATTCTTTTGTCCCATCCCATACACTGTGTTTAAGGGACAAAGTATATGTTTCTACTGTTAACTTCTTTTCATCCATCTTCCTCACCTCTTCCCTATCGCACATCCGAATGCGAATGCTATTAACAACAGTGCTACCACTAGAATTACTTCTCCCATTTCTTTCCCTCTATCAGGTAGTCCAGTACCTTGTCGAACATCTCGGCTGATTCACTGTCACGGAACTTTGCCACTAGGATTAGCTTGTTCCCATCCTTAACGCAAAGGCTAGGATTCTTCCTGTTCGGTAACATCGTTGTCACTAGACCTATCTTTCCTCGTGTCCATCCCATCACTCACCCCACAACTTCGGTGTTAATCCTGTTTCCTCTAGCATCAGTTGTCTGTACTTCGGCAGACTGTCACCATACGTTTTCCGCAGTTCATCCTCTTCTTGGATGAATTGTGCCAGTTCGTCATACTCCCATCCATCCACTCGGTGGAATGCGATCAGAATGACCGCTAACAGCATCGGTGCTATCCATCTCTTCCTGCGGTGGAGTGAATATATGTACTGGGCAGGAGTGACATCTCTCTCACGGAACTTCAGCTGCGAAAACTCGGTGTAACTCTTTTCTCCGTCCAAGGCTAACTCGATGCCTGTTTCTGATTCCAAGAGTTCGAATGTGGACAGCCTGTGTTCCTTGACTTCCATCCATATTTTCGTGGCATCGTTGAACCGCTCGATTATCTTATCTGCACTCCATCCATGACGGAAGAGAATGATGAAACAGCAGATGTTTATTATCGATAATTGATGCTGTTGAAACCTGATTACTTCCTTTTCAGCCTTTGTTATGTTCATCTTCCTACCTTCTTGCCCAACATCCTGACACCGTATTTCTCGCCATGAACACAAGGTGGCAACGGCATCCATGCTACTGCATCCTCTAGGTCGAACTCTGGCGGTTGTGGGAAGAAATGGTCACCAAAGTCTTGTTTGTATCTTGCCACTTGGCACACCTCTTCATCATTCTGCCAAACCGCCCACTGTCCGTTCCTTGGGAGTTTATCGGTTATGCGTATCCATCCGTTGTTTTTGTTCATCCCAAATGTTCCTCACAATGTCTGTGGCTACTTCCCTTATGTCTTCTTTGGTTGCAAATGCTTCTCTGATCCGAAGACCCTTCTCTGATAACTTCACTCTGTACAGAAGACTTTCATATGCGTCCCGGTCAGACTTGCACATATCCTTTTGAAGCGTCTGCGTCAGCGAGAAGACAAGATATAAAGTGTCAGTTAGTGTTAGTTCCATGCTTCACCTCACAGTTTATCCGGCAGTCAATCCGTAGTTCCAATTTATTCTCCTTTCTTTCCCAACCTTTCGTATAACTGCTCCAACTTGTTATGAATATCATCCGTCATGGTAGGCTCGGCTCGGACATCCTGCACTATCTGCTTCACCTCATAGGTGGTTAATTGAGGTTCTTCGTACAGTGCCATGCCCACCGCAGCTTGGTTTTCTTTCTCCCTACGCAGTAGTTCCTTATACACCTTGATGACATTGCTGAACGCATAGGACAGGTTCTCGCTTTCCATGTCACCCCATGCCTTGATTACGGTCGGACTGCCTACCGCTTTTTGCAGTAGCGGTGGAAAGTCTGCAAAGGACTGTTCAAAGCCGTAGTTCGCATTCCTCGATGCTTGGGTGAGTAGGGTTAATATCTCGCCCTCACTTATACCGGGGGTCTGCCGATCCGCTACCATCATGTGTAGTTTACCGGGAGTCGGAGCGAAACCACTGGTGTCCGTCCGGGAATACACTACAAACGCATCTATAATGTCTTTCCCTTCATCCAGTTCTAATATCCTCTGCCATATGTCAACCGCCATCTGCGGATTCGGCAGCTTGAAATTCGGATATGTATGGGTTATCAGTGATAACAGTTTTCCTGTTTCTTCTCTTGTCATGTTTCTTCCTCCGGGAATCGTATCTTTGTTACGGCTATTGGGAACTCTTCAATTTCACTCGCCCATACTGGCTCGATTCCTGCTCGCTGGAACACTAAAGGGAATCCCCCTATGCCGTCAAACAGACTTGCCATTGTTGCCCCTTCCGGCAGATACTCTGCCATCCGTTTTGCCATCCATTCCCAAAACGGCAAGGCTATTGAGTTTCCAAGTGCCTTATACTTCGGTGCGTCCGTGTCTTTATGCAGCTTGCCTTTGCTGTCTGTCCACTCGCCTATATCTACCCATCCGTCAGGAAATCCTTGTAGTCGAGTGCATTCCAAAGGTGTAAGTCTTCTCACTATTGTTTTCATGTCTCCTCCGACCACTGCATGAAAGTGATCTTTATCAGGCATCCTCTGACCCCCCCTGCATTTCTGACAGAGAGAGTTCCTGTCGTTTCTTTGCCATTCCAATACTTCCACATATATTCTCCGTAACAAACATATCGTTGTATGCGTCCTGCCCACAGTAACTACCTGGATGGCTGTTCGCCATCAATGCTCCTGTTATCTTCTGATATGTCATCCTCTATTATCAGCACTTCGCTGCCCCCCCCATAACTCGCAGACCTACTTCGGAGAGTCACGCTTATATCGTCTTCTACCCAGTAGAAGAATCTCTTCTCTGTCAGTGTTATCATCTATTGTTACCACTATCATTGGCACATACCCCCCCACATCCCATTGAAGCAGATGGGGTTGGAGAAATGCCTGTTTGGGTTATCGTTGCATGGTTTTGGTTGCTTTCCAACACAATCGGTTCTTTTTGCAATATCATCGGCAGATTATTTCCACCCCCCATGCTCCGGCTTCAAGAGTTGGGGATACTTCCGTTTCGGTTATCGTTACGTTCGAAAATCTTCTCTGTATCATTAACATCTATTATCACTATCGGCACGTTGCCCCCCCAGTTCCCATCCTTGTGGTCAGGCTTTGACAAGTGCCGGAGTTGTCTATCTTTACTCTTGAATCGTTGGGGTGGGATTCAAGCATGATGAATCGTCTTCCAAGATTATCAGGGTTTGATCCTGTGTCACTCCCAAGGTGGCTGATTTCTCCCACTGTATCAACGCTCCTTTTCCTGCTTTCTTTCCGTAGGAGTCAACCTCGCACCCCCCCCCCTAATCTTTAATGTTACTGCAATCTTCATCTATCTGATTCCTCAATGCCTGTTCCAAGACTTCCGGCAGCTTCTTTCCTCGTCTGTTCGCCCGATTCAGAATCCCTTGCGCTGCTCTTGAACTCAAATAGTATTTTGGGTGCGTTTGCTCCTCCAAAATCTGCGACAAGTGCGAGTCTCTTTCTTCTTTGGGGGACTCCCCAAAACTGTGCATCGTGTACTCTCCAAGCAATGCTCCACCCATCTCCCATGATGCACCCGGAAGGAGTCCACTTCTGCGAAGGTCTAGGTATAACGGCACTTTCGTCTGCGATCTTCGCTGTCTGTTCAAGGACTGTTCTAAAGTCTTCTCCTTTGTTGGAACTGAATGCTCCTGGCACGTTTTCCCAGACCATATACCTAGGTCGAATATTGTCATCTGCCCCTCTAGTTGCTCTGTCATGCTCTCGCATCTCCTTTATGATTCTTATCTGTTCCATGAACAGGCTACTTCTCTCTCCGTCCAGTCCGGCTCTCTGCCCAGCCACTGACAAGTCTTGGCAAGGCGAACCGCCTGTGACTACATCTACTATCGGAACATCATGCCCATCTATGTTAAGAATGTCTCCGTAATGTTTCACGCTTCACCTCTTGCTACTCTTGTGTAATAGTCTCCGGCTTCTTCTTTACTAGACTTCTTGCCGTTCCGTTTTTCCCATGTTCTCACACAGGCTTTCCAATCTTTCATCGGCTGATTGCCTACCTTCCATCCTTTGCTTGAATAGAAGTCAATGAATGATTCGGCATCTATTCCGTTGTTACGTTCAAAGCAGTAGGCTTGGACTTCTGAAAGAGTTGGCGGTGTAAACCGCTCGGACTTCTTCCTATTAGGAACAATAACAGTATCAGTAATAGTATTAGTAACAGTAACAGTTGTATCCATAGGGTATCGATACGGTATCGATACGGTATCTGACCCATCATAAATTTGAGTTAGAAATTCTTTAAACCCTTGGTCTTTTACTGATGCAATCTCTCTTTCAACCGCAGTTCTGAACTTATCTGAATTAGTCCAGTTGTATTTGCTCCAATGGATGATTAAGAGTTCTTTCGTCAGCTGCGAATAGATAATCACCTTGTGAGTGTTTTGCATCCTATCGAGCAACTTCTGAATTGTTTCTTTTGAATATCCAGTTTCATCCGACATCTGTTTAAGAGAAATCTCATAACAGCCGGACAAGTTCGTATGAGGGTTGGTCATGATGTAAAGGTAAAAGTATCTGTCTTCCGGGGTGAAATCGTCTATCACCTTTGCATCTGTCCAAAACGAAAGTTGTATTGATCTATACTGTGCCATTTTCTCGTTCCTTTTTATGTAATGCCCGATGGCATTCTCTGCACAATGTTATTCCGTTGCTAACTTCAAACCGTAGTGCCGGATATTTTGCAAACTCTTTTATATGATGTGCTTGCAGGTCTTCAGTGCATCCGCAGTTTGTGCATTTATATCCACCCTTGTCCAACACTGCTTCTCTCCATTTTCTATAAGAGTAGTTATTTCTTTTTTTCGCAGTTTCTCCGATACCATTGTTTTCGTACCAGTGGACTATTTGATATTTTCCGTGTTCAAGTGGAATCAGAAACTCTTTTGTGACAAGTTCGTTTAATGGTAGTTCCGGGTCTATCCCATATGCTCGTGCCATGCTTTTTGCATTTGCTACAATTCCCTTGTCTTGAGCAACAACCCCAATAACGAAATAAAGTAGTTTTGCGTTTACGCTTAAATCGACAAAAACATCCGATAATACAACCCTTTGTGCAAACATTCTCTTTTCAGCCATTACTTCCGCTCCTGTTTGTCAAGCAACTTGGATATTCTTGCAGCTGACCATATTTTGCCATTTGCTTTCTTTTCAAATTCTTCTTTGTTTGTGCTAATAAATTTTCTGTATGCTTCTCTTGTAAGTTCCTGTGGCATATCTATTTCTAAAACTCGTGATATATCCCACGCATAACTCTGTTGAGACATCGATGGGTATTTCTTCTCATCATACCAATCCGGGAAAGACGAAAAGTCCTTATATATATCTATGTCTGTTGAAAACAGTTTTGGTGGATACCCATCGTTAAACTCTTCATTATTAAACGGTCTTATATTGCTAATAAGCAAAATTTCCAATATGGTTGCATCTGTCATGGTCGGAGTTAAAAAATATTTGATCTGATTTACACATGGGTCTGCGTTGGAGGTAAAAGACGTTGGAATGCGTTGAAATAAGTCTTTCGATTTTCCTATGTACACAATTTCATCGTCATCCAAAAACGCATATACACCGCACTTCCTGTTAAGGTGTTCTGCCATCCAGAACCCTATGTTTTCGCCAAATAAATCTGCAAATGGTTGTGGAACCGAAAATCTGTATCTTCCCATTTTTACCTCTTTAAATGTAGTTTTTCTTAAATATTTCCATCCATTCTTCGTGCGAGTGATCGTTTTCAAATCTCAACTGTGCCATTGCTTGAAAGTAATCTCTCATCTGCCGTTTGTAATGGACTCCATGCGGTGTATTGTGATGCTTGTGGCACAGCCATACACAGCAATATTGTGAATACTGTTCTGACAGTTTGCGGTTGGCTCGTCCGGGAAAGATGTGATGTCTCTCCAACATCTGATCCGTTCCGCAGATATAGCAACCGTCTTCCCTGTCGTTCAGTGCAACTTTTCCCATTTCTTCTTTAACTCTCCTACCAAAATATCGTAGTTCCAGGATGTATCTTTTCTGACGCTCTGCATTAATTGCAATTCACAGCGAGTACATTCGATCCACACTACACCTCGGTGGTTAAACATCTGCATGGCTCGGTGGAAGATTTTCCCATCCACCATGTCGAGTGCATCTGACCGTCCGCAGATGGGACATGGTTTAAATTCATTAATCCTAGACATTATCTAACTCCTTCCTTGTCTCTAACGCTCCGTCCAAAAGTCTGCTGAACTGTTTCTTGGTTAAGTTGTGGCTGTTCACCAACTTGAGATATATGTCATACTGCACACCTTCCTGCTCAAAGCCTTTTCCAGTCGGCATCAGGTGCAGTTCTGAATCCGTCAGATAATCGTATCCGCTCTTCAGAACTACGGTCACTGGTTCTCCGTTTGCGTACTCAATCTCGCCATATTCGTTCAGCAGATGATTGTGTACGGCTGACTTCGGTTGCTGTGTTAATCGAGCAATCTCGTTGACTACAGACCAATACTTTGCGTTCTGTGACATCCCCCTGTCAGGACTCCACTCTGTTATCTTTAACTCACAGTGTTCCGGGAGTTCGGTGACATCTGATATGGGAACTTCGAAAGTCAGCTGCCGGACGAACCGCAGTGATGATTTATCGAACACCTCTACATTGCTTATAACTCGTCCATACATGGCAACCTCTCTTCCTCAAGGCATCTGCACAGATACCAAAGTCTTGGCAGATACTCCTTGTCCAACCACTCATCATCCCTTTTGACATGGCTGTTCCACATCCTACTTCCGTCAATCGGCAATGTTGCACCTCGTTCAACCGCTTCATAATCGGCATCAACAAGACCGTATCCGATGATTGAGCAAACATCTTTCTGCGTGGCAAACAACTCGACTTGTGCTTGTTGTATATACTGTTTTGGTGGAGTCCAGAGGTGGTCACCTTGCAGAGTGAAATCCTTTGTAATCTTCACCAAGGACGATATTTTCATGGTTTTGACTTCGACCACATAGTCATCGAGTTCTCCGTCTAGATTCACTCTTAACCGCCCAATGATGATTTGCCGATCTCTTGTATCGCATTTCAGATGGTCTAAAATCTTGCCCTCATAGACTGTGCCTGTCCGCATATAGATGTTGTCTATATCATCCTCATCGAACCCCATCTTCACATCCCACCAATGTCTAAAGGTTGCTGTGTTCCAGTTGCCCATGACATACTTGGTGTCTGATGCTCCGATGTAGTAAGAACGGTCATGGTCGGTAATCATTTCTGCACCGCCTTGGTCAGCAACTTAACAAGAAACTGATACTGGGACTGTTTGAGGTCGGCAATGTCCTTTGCTCCGACTTTCGCAAGACATCCTGCAAGCCTGACTTCATAAGCATCCTTGCCCGGTGCTGACTTGATTAAGTTTTCAAGGTTCTGTGCTTCTTCGATGCTGATAGGCAAGTCCTGTTTCGGTGCAGTCTTCGGCTTGTCTTCTTCCGGCAAGTCCTCTCCTGCGTAGATGTACAGACCTAAACCATGCCGTGCACAAGCCTTGGTCAGTGACCGCTGAATGGTCTTGTTGACATCAAAGGATGTGATCTGCTCAACAGGAATCGACTTGTTCCTAAAGTCCATGACAGGCAGATACTCAATATGCTCGATGCCGTTCACAGTGACCCCTGTTTTGACCCATGCTGTCTTTCCGTCTGTAAAGTAGAACCAACCATTATAGTTCTCATAGATGGTATAGATGGCATCCGGGAATTTCTTCTTAATCTCTCCCCATGCCCATGCCCATGACAGATAAGAAAGACCATTTTTCTTCTCTACCTTGTCATTGACATTGATGTTGTTTAATTCAACGAAATAGTTCTCCATTCCTTACTCCCTTCCTAAAATCTCTGACACAAACCATTCGTAAGTTTCGGTCAAATAAAACATTATTGCTTCGTCTTCTCCGTCTTTCCCTGTGCAAGTAACGATTGCTGTTCCCTGTTCAGACTCTTCCACGGCTATGATGTGATCCGTGTTCAGCAAGAGTTTCTTCGGTTCTCCGTTCTTGCTCCATCCTCTTCTCACGCATCGGATGAACATTTCTTCACCCCCTTGATGTATTTCACGAAAGCAACTTTCTCACCATATCTGTTCTTGGCTTTCACTGTTTCCGTATAGAACGGATAGCCAGCTGCCTTGAGGTCACTCATCCGTGATGCCAGTCGCATGATGCCGTACATATGCATTGCGTCAAGGGCGGTCAGGCTTCCGTATTTATCCATGTGTTTCCGAATCATTTCTGTCTGTGTCATTGGCAAGCCTCCGTTTCGAACCGCCATCCTTCCTGTCCTGTGCGAGACTTCCATTGGAAGAACAACCACTCTGCGTGTCTATGTGATCTGAACTTGTACGGACAAGCCATGCGGTCATCATCAGGTGCAATCCAGTACACTGTGTCCGGCTGAATCTCTGCCGAATAAGAACAGCAATACCTTGTAACTCCATCCCGGTGGATAGACATTGTGCATGGGGTGTTCATCTTGTTCTGCCGTGAATATCCGTTTACTAACTTCTCAAAATTTGTCATCATCTTCCCCTTCCGTATAAATAATCCTCTGCTCTAGCGATAGCTGCGTCTGCTCTCCTGTTCCCCGCAGCTATCTGTCTGTTGTGTTCCTGTGCGACTATCAGCAGAAACAGTGCCACTATCATGCAGATGCCTAATACAATTAAAATCCGATCTAATCTTGTCTTTTCCATCACTGCCTCGTTTTCATCTGTATGCGTTTTCCCACCGCATCGTTTTCAATAATCATTTCCGACTTTCGCCTTGCGAACGAGATACATTCCTCTGATGTAAATGAGGTGAAAATCCCTAGATACACATCGTCCGCCAAAAACCTTAATGCCCTTCTGCCTCTTTCCTCTGCCAAGTAGTAGTACATATACAGAGATTTGTATGGCTTCCCGGTTCGCTCGGCTTCAGCCTTTAAGTCTTCTATGCCGTTCGGATACATTTTCTCTTGAGCCAACCATGTTGCTAACTCGTTTACCGCACTTGATACCATCAATGTTGCAAATCTCTTGAAACATTCGATTACGGCTTTGTCATTTGGGTCACCTATCACCGCCAGTACCTCTGAAAATTCTTGAGATGGAACAGGAACTTGCCCTTGCCCGGTGTCTTCAACAGGAACTTGTCTGCCAGTTCTGAACGAGCTGCCGTATACAATGTGTTCTTGGAGTACCCCAAGGCAACCATCTCTCTCACGCTGAAATAAATCTGTTCCATGTCTACTCCTTTCTTGACTTACGTTTCCGCAAGTTCCTCGGCAAAAAAAATACTCATCACATCGTCCTCTGATAAATCGAGAATAGTGACAAGTTTGCCAATCTCTTCTCGTGTGAATGAGCCGTGGTTCTTGAGTTTTCTAGAGATAGTACACTGGTTCATCATCAGTGCTTCTGCTACTTGCCCAAGTGTCATGCCCTTACACACTACTTTCGAACGGAATAAATTCTCGTTGAACATCCGCACTCCTCCTTTCCTCATTACTCGTCCAAGGGTATTTCCCTTGCGTTTCCGTAAGAGATGTTATCACATACGTTTCCGCAAGTCAATACTTTTCTGCAAGAATTTTTTGCGGATTCGTATTTTGCGATTGCAAAAAGGATTTCTTCGTATTAAAATGCAAGTGGAGGTGATTTTTGTGGAGATTAAAGATATTTTAAGGCAAAAGCGTATTGAACAGAACTTAACTATGAAAGATGTGGCTCTCGCTGTCGGTGTCAGCGAAGCAACTATTTCCAGGTGGGAGAGCGGTAACATTGCAAATATGAAGAGGGATAAGATTTATTCCTTGGCAAAGACCTTGCACATCTCTCCTGCCGTTATCATGGGACTCGATCCGCAACCAGTGGACTTCAATAGGTTTGATGAGTACACAGATTTGATTGAGCAGATGGATGACAGCCAAAAGGAACACTTACTGGAATACATGAGATTCCTAGTTAGCAAGAAATAGTCCGTTAATTCGGACACCTCTTCTGTTAAAACCTAGAAAAAACCAAAGGGGGTGACCACATGGATGACTTGATTCGGCTGTTCCTTTTGTTGGATGATGAAGAGAAAGACGAGGTGATTGAATATGCAAAAACCCTCACCTTAAACTGTGGTGAGGGTAAAAGAAAGGAGTAAGAAAATGCTCTCGGTACACCGCTTGGATGAAAAAGACAATTAAGGCTATCGTTATGAAGGAAGATATTGGAACTCGGCATTCGGTGTACCTTTATCACATTATATCACAAGGGGGTTCGTATGTGGAAATATTCTTCGCAAATTGTTGTAGGAATCAATTCGGATGGTAAGTACATCCGAAAACGTGTCTACGCAAACTCACTGGCAGAGTTTGAACGTAAGAAGTATGAATTAAAGAAAGAATATGAGGGTCTAGACCATCCGTCAGACATCACATTCAAGGCATATGCGGAAAGGTGGTTGGAGATTTATAAATCCTCAAGAGAAGCTGCCACCATAGCAATGTACAAGAATTGTCTGAAGCACACCGGGAAGATCGATTACATACCGCTGAAAGACATCCGGGCATCACAATTGCAAGAGGTCATCAAAGACAAGTCCGATACACCTTCCGTATGTCGGCAAATTAGGCTCTTATTTGGGCAAATTTGGGCTTGTGCGATAGCGGATGGTATTCTATCCAAGGACATCACAAAACGGCTGGATTTGCCCAATATAGTGCGTGAGGAAAGGAGAGCGTTAAAGAAGTCAGAGGTCAAGGCTATCAAAGAAGCAGAACTTCAGCCGATGGACAGGATGTTTGTATCTCTTCTCTACTACTTTGGGTTAAGACCACAAGAAGCACTGGCTGTCATGCCAAGGGATTTTGACTTCACCACCAACACACTGACCATCAGCAGAGCCATAGGATATGAGGGGAACGATTATTATGTGAAGTCTTCCAAGACTGGAGCGGTCAGGTCTATCCCAATACCTACTGAACTGGTAGGCGAATTAAAGACCTACATGAAGATTTACAAAGGTCTGTACTTAATCCACCGGGATAATCATCCGCTCACAAAGTCAGCACAGACAAAGATGTGGAAACGGATCAAAAAAGAGATCAACCGCAAACTGGGTGGTACGGATAACCTCGACCTGACTGACGGACTGGTCGCATACACCTTTAGGCATAATTTTATCTGTGAATGCTATTATAGGGGGATTTCAATTATCAAGTGTGCGTACCTCGCAGGAAACTCTCCGCAGATGGTAATGAACGTCTATACGCACCTGGATGACTCCAAAGAGCCGTTGAGGAAATTAAAGAAATTATCGATGTGATTGTACTTTTTTTAGAACACGACATTTTGCATGGTATTTTGCCCATTTTTGCCGTATCCAACATTTTGCAGTGTGCACGAACTGTGCACGACTTTCCAAGTGTGCACGAATTGTGCATACATTTTGTATCATTTTAGTACAATTTGGAACATTTTAGCACAAAGAAAAAATAGCAGAATTCCTTGTAAAATCAAGGAAAACCGCTACTTTTCAATGAATGAGCCATCGGGGACTCGAACCCCGGACAACTTGATTAAAAGTCAAGTAGTCTTTGTTGAATTCTAGCCGTTTGTTGGCATCGAGTGTGACCGAACTGTGTACTACTTTTTCAACATTTAATCTGATTTGGCATATAAAATCCAACATTTTCCCATATGTCCATTTATTTGGGCAGTAAAATCACAGGGGATTGCTGTACAGGTGTATGGCTTTTGCGTACATATTACGCAGTGTACAGGACTCTATATCAATTCGGTAAAGGTTTCCGATAATCCTGATATAGGATGTGTCTTGATCTACCTGCCCGGCTCTTGTTGTTGAAAAATAAGAAGAATGACATCTTGCGGACACCGTAGGAGTCTTTGGTGTCACCGTAATTGAATCAGCGTTCGTGCTTGACAACGTAGCTGCATTCAAGCCGGATACATAAACACCGTATAATGTACCTGTCCATGTATGTGTTCCGTCCGATTTCCAATAGATGTTATAAGCGGACGATGTAAACAGAGTTGTGCAGTAGTTATAAGCAAAATTCTCGTCTGCAAAATTTGCAAGACCATATGCTCTTCTGTGAACAGTCTGATAAGCTGCTCCATAGCACCGATCCATGCAGAGTTTATAGACCTGACCGTCCGGGTAATACGCATGGGCATCCCACAGCCATTCAATCATGTACTCATAATTCACCATATCAGCCGTGAAATTCTCATTACTTAAAGTTTCGGTTGCAATGATGGCGGTTGCGGATGTTCCGGGAGTCCAAGATGCGTACCCTGTGTTTTTTAGCAAGGTCTTCTTATCGTATATTTTCTTAACAAACGAGACATTATCCCCCATCCAGTCATGGAAGGGGGTTTCGTTATAGGTTGCCGTGCCACCGCCACTCTTCGGCACTACGATGGACGGAACTTCCGGGAATGTTGCTCCGTTGATGATTATATCGGACATAATACCCCCTACTGAATGGTGAGAACCTTGGTGGTTGAATCCTGCGTGATGGTCGGAACGGTTAAACTGCCTGTCACCAGTGTTCCGTTCTGCCATGCTTTCTTGCCTGACAGGATATGGTTCGCCTGTGCTTGATCCGTCAGCAACGTGGTATCCCTCACGCAAACGTGTCCGGCTACCCCAAGGATGGTCTTGCCGTATACAATGTTGGTGGTGACACAATCACTAACTCCATCAAGGCTAACAGTGCCACCGCTTGTATATCCTTCCGGGATGGACACTGTTCCGTTCTTTGTGGAGATAGTTCCGCTAGTGTCTCCGTTGTTGGTCATCGTGCCGTTCTGCTTGCCACCACTAATGTAAGCGGTCTTGCCTGACAGGATGTGGTCTGTACTCGCATCCGCATCTGACGGATCGTAGAACCTCGCAGTACCACCACCGCTCAAGGGTATATTAACTTCCGGGCAATCAGGGTATGTCACCCCATTAATAACTACATTCTGTGCCATGTTATCTCCTTATGATACAGTTATCACTGAACCATCCCATGTTATTAATCCATAATTATTGGGAATGGGGTTGATAGTGATGTTGTCTAACAGCAACTTCCGTGAGGTCGGAATGGTCTGTGTGGCTGATGACGGAGTAAAGGTATAATCTCCGTCATATGTATCAGCAGAAACCATAGCGTACTCCGCACCGATAGAAGCACCCAAGGTTACTGTGGATGCTCCTATTGTCATGGATAATGACTCATGGTCAGTTGCTATCGTCATGGGAATATTCATTCGACCACTTCCTTTAATAACTGTTTGCCAAAGTCATATGTGACCACATCCGATGCACACCGACCACCAGTTGCGGATGTCCAGTTCGCCTGGATTTCCACATCACCTTCGTTGAACGCAAGTGTTTCAGCCTGTGACAGATATACTTCGATGGTCTTCTCGTTCACAGTAAGGTCTTCGCCTGTCTTCGTCAACAGGTCTGCCTTGCCGATGGAGTGAAAGGTCACATAGACATTGTTTGCTGTTGTAAGGTCTAAATTCTCGTCCGTAAAGGTCAGAGTGAATGTTGGGGTTGTTCCGATAGGTATCATGTCAGTCTCCCAAGTACCAATTAATTTTCTTCTGTGCTTCATCATAGAGAGTATCATCACCATACTTCTCTTTGACCCACTGTCTTCTCTTGGTTGCTCCGTCACCACCTTCTCCGGCAATGAGTTTCATGGCAATCTGTGAGGTGAGGTTGTCTCTCTCGTTTCTAGCGTAGACCTGATTTACAATGTCTTGTGCCTGTTTGATCTCCGCATCGGAGTATCCCAACTCATGGAGTTTCTGCACTCTTGCGTCACCATTGCCGAAATCACCACGCATGATGTGAACAGCGAGGTTGTCAATGGTGTACGGCTTCACAGGAGTAGGCTCTTCTGTGTAGTCAATCATTGCGAAATAGCCTGCTCTGCTCCAATAGCCTAGCAGTGTGCCACCCTTATAATTCCACCTTCCACCATTTGCATCAACATAAGACCGCATAGTCCAGTCAATGTAATCGTTCGGTGAGAATTCAGCTGCGTTATAGGTCTTGCCATCCATCGTATACTCACCGATGTATGTACCCATATGCACACCATCGATCAGTAAAAGAGCAGGTTTCGTTGACCTTACAAGGTTGCCGAACGAAACAGAGTTGCAGTAATTCCAAAAGATATTATCCCCAGTCCAGTCAGGGAGTCCGCTCTTTCTGATGCCATCACCATAGACTTGGCGAACCCTACCTTCACCTACTGTGTAGTTCTCCCACACAGGGAGTCCGGCTGCGACTGACCACACAAAGGTCTTGGGGAACATACACCAACAGTCTCCCCATAACCTTTCGCCATCGTAGTAACCGCAGTTCCAGGGGAACTCATTTCTGTACCCAAGTTTTCTCTGAAGGATTTTTAAAACCCCTTCTCTCCACGCATTTGCTTTAATCTGAAACATAGTATTCTCCTATTTCTTGACCGCTTCTTTTAGTTCATCGATCCGCACCCAAACAGTGTCAAGCGTGTTCTCGATGATGCTGACTCTCCGCTCGACTGCGGTCATGTATTCGTTCATGGCTTTGATGTCAGAGCGTGTTTCGTTTGTGGTCGCACACACTTGGTCGAGTTTCATGTTGACCTTAATTAAGGATTCCTTGATGGACTCCATCTTCTGCAAGTCTTCTCGATACTCGTTCTTCAAGTCTTTCTTGCTGTTTCTCACAAGTGTGACAATGGAAATAATAAACATTGCCAAACTGATTCCCCAAGGAATTAAATTAGTCCATTCCATAATTATTCCTCTTTGCTTGTAGCGTTAATGATTGTATTCCAAACCGCAGAGATACCTGCGGCAAGTCCACCTGTAATTAATGGCAGGTAGGTAGTCCATTTAGTCCAATCGAAATCCATGTAGTTGTTTAACATCATGACGATCTCCGGGACTAAAATTCCGCAGAACGCTTGGACAAAAGTTTTTAACGCTCTTTGCAATGTGTCGGGTATTTTTTTATTCATGTTTGTTGCTCCTTATAATGTTGTACCGCTTATTATGCTCATGGTTCTACCTCTTTAATCTCGCACCATTCGGGCAGTTCTTCTTCCACTTCCAGCCTTGACAGTTTGCAGAAATAATGCTCTCTGTCATACATGATGCAGTCATAACATTTTGTTGGTTTTTCATAAGGAATCTGTACCATTGTAATTTTATCCCCAAATTATTTTATCCCTAGTTTTTGGTTGCCCCACCACAATGTGGCTACAGCATATAAACCTGAATTTGTTATTTTAATATCGTTTGCTACTTGTACAGATTGACTCCCATCATAACTAAACGCTATTTCCCCACAACTAATTAGTGTTTTGTAATATTTGTACCAGTTACTAGACTGACTTTGCGAAGATAATCCGTACAATCCCCATGCATCAATATTTGATGTCAGCGGAACTGTCATCAATAACCCTTGAAAGTTTTTTGGAATATCCAAAATTACATACCCACTACTTCCATTGCTTATACTAAACTTCCCGCTATAGAGGTAGTCCCCTGCCAATGCGAAAGTACCGCTTGCATCAGGGCAAGTAATCGTTCTGTCCGCAGTCGAATTTGGAGCATTTATACTTGTTTTGTACGCACCACTCCCATATATCTGTAATAATCCTCTGCTGTTGCCAACGGTTCCCTCTGCTGTGCTATTGCCAAGTGCAAAATAGGAACGTCCTAGTGACGTATCTGCACTAGGAACACTAACAACTACATTCCCACTAAACGTACCGCCAGTTTTCGGCATTGCGTTAATATTTCCACAAACATTATTCTGCTCTGTAGATGAAAGACTTTGTGAGTTAGTGCCTAACAGTTTGACAGAGTTAGTGCCTTTGAACACCATCTCATCTGTATCGGTAAAGATTGCAGCTTCACCTTGTAGCATCTTTGATGCATCGTAATCTGTGGATAATCCTCTTCGTAATTGGATTGCCATGTTTACCTCCTTGTATATGACTCCACGCCAATCGTGGAGATATTCCCTAATGAATAATCAATGCCAGTGCATAAAGTGACCGTTTCGTTTCCGTTGATGTCCTCAAACTTGACAACATCCCCCGGTTCTACGATTGGGTCTGCACTCCATGAAACATTGAACGGAACAAAACTGACACCTTTTGCTGTGTTGTAGACCTGTTGTGCCACTGCATTAGCGGTTGCTTGGGTCTGAATGAAAGGGTTGTCTTTTATCTCGATAAGATAATCGTCAGTACCGACCGTTACTGTGTCGAATCCATCACCACTCACGGATACACCTGTGACAAAGATGCGTTCGCCTACTTCTGCTTGCATGACTTTCTTTAGTTCGTAAGCGTCAGATGCCGTATAAATGGTTCTGCTTGTATCCCAAAACGCAAATAACCCACCATCGTAGGCATCACCACCTGTCCAACCGTGGATGTACTGTACGAAATCATCAAGATCGATGTCAGCGGTTGTTATCATCGGTTGAGTGAATTTGTTTACTTGCGTTCCGTTTTCTATAACGATTGATGGTACGATTGGTTTCAGATAATCAGTTACAGTGAAGAGTTCACCAGTGACAGGAATCTCTGTACCGTCTTGGGTAAGTTTTATTTTATATTCCGGCTTGTCACCATATAGTCTGTACATCCCCGGATGGAGATAGAACCCTGTCATAAATGGGTTGTCTATGTCCGCAGATGCAGTACCGACCACATTGACATCGGTTGGTTGATATGTGAAAGTGATTCCATCTACTATTTCGCTTGTGTTATCTCCAATGTACGGCAATAAGTTTGCACCTAAAGCACCATCAAACAACCCACCGTCAGCATCATCTGCGGTTGTATAAGTGAAATTCCCACCATCTAGCGAATCTGTGAAATCAACTGTTGCGAATGGGTAAACTCCTAACCAACGGTTTGTGGTTTCCCTTACATAGCATCCGCACATCTCTGCGATGTATCCGATGAAATCTCTTTTAGATATTGGGTGTGGAAATGTCACTTCGGGAATTATAAAATCCATGTTTGGGAAATCGGTTACAGAACCTCCCCATGTAGTTGCAATTTCTGCATATGCAGAGTTCCCCCCACCTGTTTGCCCAGTGATAGTTTCTTCGTTGTATGCGTCAGTGCCAATACTTGCAGTTGCTTCTAGCGTGATCCGATTTCCTTGCGTATCTTGCGAGGTCACGATGTAGCGGTTGCCGGAGAGTTCCTGCCCATAACCGGGTGCTTGCCCATAATACTTGACCAACACAGTTGCATCATAAAAGTTGAACCCTGTGTAGTTCCCACTGAAATTAAGCAGAGTGAACGTAAGCACACTTGCGTTTGTGCTACCTATGTTAATCTCGGAGATTTCTGTAATAGAATCGTTCAGACGGATAGACCCCATTTCAATGTCCATATTGTTTAGCCGGAGTTCCGTACCGTCCTTTAATGTGATGATGTACATTACATCAAAGGCAGATGATATATCATATGCTTCTAACCACTTTTGAAGATTTGTTGGTGTAAGCATTGTTACTACCTCTCAATCAGATTGAATGTCAGTGAAGACATTACCTTTTGGTTGTCCCACCATGTAAACACGTCCGTTTCACGGTCACCGACATAATAGACCCTCGTTTCATATGTCCCGGTCAAGAAGTCCGGGTAGTATACGTTGAAGTATTCGGTATCCGTAACAGCCTTTAAGATGTTCGCAGTTTCCGTTAGGTCTGTTCCGTGAAACTCCAGTTCCAGTTTCCGTTTCTTCGCTACCGTGTTCTTCCACATTTTCCCGGATTGATCTCTGCCGGAATCAGCTGCTGAAACATCTTGCAGACTCCACTTTAAAGATGCAGGTGTGAAAGATATGCTATATCCGTTTCCGTTTGTGATTGTTATCATTTCCATATTTATTCTCCGTTTGAGGGGGATTGCTCCCCCTCATACAGTGGAGGTAAACTTCTATGCTTTCGCAGTTAAATTAAACTGACGATTCATAGCTGCTTGACCTTTCGCAGCTGCTCTTGCAACTACTTGACTGTCGAGATACAGATTCATCTCGGTAGTACCGCTTGTATTGTTCTGCCGTAACAATGGGGTTAATGCTCTTGCGATTGCAGATGCGATCTGATCGTTGTTGGCTACTGCGGTACGACCACCGACAGTTCCTACCATCTCTGCCCCCTTCTCACCTGCGAGGAACAGGTCACCGCTTGAGGGATACCCACCGGCTGCGAATGCGTTGATTTCCACCCACTTGGATGCGAGGACTTGTGCGCCTGTGACTGCGGTAACTGTCATGCCTGTGGTTAGTGCCTGTTTCATACCACCAACCATGTCACCACCGATTGCTTTACCTACGGCAGAGAATGCGGTGTACCATTCTGCGGTTGCCAAGGAACGCTGAACGGCATCCATTGCAGAATATGCATCGTATCCGTTGGATGTTCCGTTCTGCATATCACCACCGATTCCTCGACCAACATCGGAGTACATCGTTGATGCCCTTGCAGTCTTCAGCCGGGATAAAATATCACTCGATACCGAATAGCCGTTGTAACCGCTCTTTGTACCGCTTTCTACATCTGAACCGATGCCTTTACCGACTGAAGAGTACATCGTCACGTTCCGCGCGTTGGTTAATGCTGTGAGGATTCCGCTTGCTACGGTCTTGCCGTTGTAACCGTTGGTTGTGCCGGACTGGATGTCAGTAGCAATGCCAGTACCTATAGGGACATAACTCTTTGCTTTCTTCGCATTTGTTAAGAGCGTCAGGATACCGCTCACTACAGAGTTGCCGTTGTATCCATTGGTTGTTCCGCTCTGTAAGTCAGCACCGATGCCTTTACCAGTTGTGCTGAACTGCGTGGTCTTTCTGCCGTTCGTAAGGGATGTATTGTATGCGGACATGACCGCAGTGCCGTTGTAGCCGTTGATAGAACCGCTCTGCACGTTCTTGCCAATGTCTGTTCCCAACGGATCGAACGAGATAGCGTTCTTTGCGTTCGTCAGGATGGTCTTGACCTTTCCGACTACGGTCTTTCCGTCAATACCATTGCCTATGTTCGCAATACCTTTTTCGACCTTTGACTTCATCTCGTTACCGACATCGGTGAACGTGGATGTGTTGAGATTGTTTTTGATGTTGCTAGTGACCTTGCCGAAATCAACTCCGACACCTATCTTGCCTAATGCCGTATTAACACCACCAACAGCCTTTGTTGCGTTCCCGGATTCTGTTGCGAGTCCTTTAAGGCTGAATGATGCTTTCTCTTCAACCGCTCTTGAGAACCCACCGACTTGATCCGTGAAGGTGTAGAACTTTCCGCTGAACTCTTTGACTTGGTTGTTGGACTTCCTGCTCTGCTGTTCGTTTCGCTGCTCTGCACCAGTCAGACCGTCATATGATTTCTTCGCCTTGTCTACGGCTTCTGTTAGGTTATCTATGTCTGTCGTGTCTGCACCGCCAACAGCTGCCACAAGTGCATTCGCTCCGGCTAATGCTCCTATCGCACCACCTGCCGTGACCGTATGCATAGCACTAGCACCGATTTTTCCGTCTATACTTGTGGTGTCGTGTTCGATTTCATACAGACTCTCTGTCGCAAGGTCTATGCTATCCTGGATTCCTTGAATCTTCTCTTCGACCTCGCTCTCATAACTCATGCTTTTACCTAAAGCACCGAACGCTTCTAACATTGTCATGAGTTGCTTCGCCTGTTCATCGTTGCTTAAATCAATTCCAAGATTGCTCAAGTCTTGCCCAAGCACTGTATCGACAATGCCAGTGATGTTTTCCCATGAATAGTTGCCTTGTGCAATTCCTGCGAGTTGAGCAACAAATCCGTACAGATCATTTACATTTGCACCAGTCAAATCTGCCAGTCCTTGCGTGGCTTCAATCGCAAGTCCACGGTTTTCATTTGTTAAGGACTGTGCCTTTTGGAGTTCTACTTGTTCTTCGGCAAGATATTTGGACGCTTCTACGATGTAAGCACGATACCCTTCAGCAAGAGCAAGTTTCTTAAAGTCTTCAAGCAAGGTTTCGACTTCTTCCACGTTACTGTGTATTTCGTCACCCAACATCTCAAACTCAAGTCTGACAGGAACAAGGTTCAGTGCATTGAACGCATCAGCAATTCCTTGCAATTTTATGATGTCCTCATCGGACAGATTGCTCTTGCCTGACAGTTCCTTGAACTGATTGAGCAAATTACTTCCAGTAGCAAAGTTGTCCTCTACATCAGTAACATTGCTCTTCCAAGATGCTAAAGAGTTGTTGTAAATGTCTCTTGCTCTTTGAATGCCCTCAACTGCTGTTTCGATGTTGGTCTTTGCCTGATTCCAAATCTTGCTTTCTTTATCGAGTTCGTTCTTCAGCCTCTCTGCTTCACCTTCCGCAAATCCGATGGCAAACAGTGAAATGCTCAATGGTATGCTCAATGCAAGACCAGTTGTTCCAAACGCAAGCACCGCACCGATGTTAAGGAATGCTGCTCCGAAGATAGTCTCCAAGAGATTCAGCCAATTAACACCGTTCTCACCGATGCTTTTCGCCCCTTTGTATTCCAAAACACCGCCTGTTATCATAAGGGTCATTCCTGTGGCGAAGGTTGGCTTCAGATTGAGCAGACTTCCTAATGTATCAGCAAACGCATTCGATACTTTCCATGCGAGGATTCCTATTCCGATCGCTTCTACAACAGCCAATACATCGTCAAAGTTATCCTTTAACCATGTCGCAGTCCGGGTCAGCCAGTTGTCTTCGATGGGTGCTTTTTCAAACATATCGTTATAGTTAGTAGCGGTTCCACCGCCACCACCACCGCCACCACCGCCACCTGCCGGTTGGGTTGCTTCTTGCAGCTGGTGTAACTCATCAAAGTCAAGGACAGAGAGTTGTTCTTTTAACTCTTTAACCGCTCCGGCAGCTCCCCCGGCAGCATTTTTAACAGCCGTTCCGTATTGGGTTGCTACTTTCTTGGCTTTTGTATATGTAGACGCTCCGCTTAACGTAGCGAAAAACATATTGATGTAGTTGATGCCCTCAACGAGTTTATCAACCAACGCATCAATAGACGGTGCAACTATATTAAAGATGTTAGAGAAAGCTGCCCCTATGGAATTCTTCACATAATTAAGGGATGTGGAGATAGTGTCCATCGAGGTCGCAAACTGATCTCCTACCCCTTTTGCCCAGTAGTAGCAGTTTTGCAGACCTTCTGTGAATCCTGACAGCAGATTTTTGATAATCGTCCGCATGATACGCATCTTGGCAAGCCTCATGAACTGGTTGATTGTCCTTGAGATGCCTGTTGGGATAATCGTATGGAATACCGTGGATGCAAAGTTCCCGGTTTCCTTGAGGACAGTTTTGAATCGTCCAAGATGTTCGGTTGCTTGCTGCGACGATTTGAAAAATTCCGCAAACGCTTGTGTGTTATCTTTGGCAACAACAATGGGTGCAGAACCAGTTTCTTTGCTTTCACCAAAAGTCCCAGTAAGAGTTGCACTCTGTGCCTGTTGGATTGACTGTACACCCTGTGTTGCTTTTGCAATGGCAGAAGATGTGTTACCGATACCTTTTGAAGCATTCGCAATCCGCTCCATCGAATCAGCAAGTGTCTTGGCAGGACGAGATGCATTCTCTAATGCCTTTGTCAGCCTACCAAGTCCGCTGAAATCAGACTGGGCATTCATCTTCTTGATGTTGTTGGCAACAGAACCAAGCCTCATGCCGTTGGCTGAATCTTTCAGTAATTTCAGAGCATGAGCCAAGGACTGTACTTGTGTGGACGCTCCCTTGGCATCGTTCTGTATTTTTATATTGAGACTAGCAATATCAACTGACATTTTTCTTATCCCATGCCTCTTTAAAGGCATTTAAGTAAGCAACCGCTTGTTCTCTTCGTTTGCGGTCTTCGATAACCAATTCCTGTTCGGTCTTGGGGAAGAACGCAACTGGTTCTTTTAAATACTGCGTGGGCGAATGACCTCTCCCCCGGAATGCATTCCCTAGTGCGGTCTGCACACCGACAAAGTTATAGAATCCTTGCATCCACGCTTCTTCATTATGAATCTTGCGTTGTTTTAGATACGCTTCTTCGTAATATTTCAGACAAGACGGATCACCGTACCAAAACACTTCGTAAGGAACTCCCATGCTCATGTAATAAACACAGAGTTCGTCTAGTTTCTCTTCGAGACTGGCAATGTCTACTTGGTCTTGTTGCCCAGTGTCCCCAGTCTCCACGGCACGTTTCCCTGATGAGTGTTCAGTTCTTCAACCGCTTCGCTTAACAGGATACCCAGTGCTTCGGCAAGGCTCTGCTTGTTCTCTTCACCGTTCTCGTTGGCTGTCAGCATTTCGTAGATTTCTTCTCTGCGTTTTCTCGGCACGTTGCGGTGCTTCGCAATGAATGCACCACAGAATAACTCAAGCGGTGCAGTCAGGATGGACTCATCCATCTTGCCGAACTTAAAGCCGTTACGTTCCATCTGTTTGAGAGAATCAGCAGTAAAGCCTAATGCGTATTCCGTACCATCTATCTCAAAGATGATAAAATTCTGTGAATTGTTCATGTTTACCTCCATTGAAAATAGGGGGCATTTCAGCCCCCACTTTTTATGCTGCTGCTGTCCAACCAGTAACAGAATCCGGGACGATGTGAGCCGTACCCTGGAATACCTGATTCACTTCGATTCCCGGCAGACCAAGGTCTACTGGTGCTCCTTTGAAAGTGAAATCACCAAAGCCAGTGACATCTACCTTGAACCATGTTGCTTTTCCGGCTGCCTTGCCTGTTTCGTATGCAGAAACAAGAGTGTTCCATGCGGTCAGGAATGCCTTGGTGAAATTTGCGGTGATAGCAAAATCTCCCCCGGTATCCTTGATGCCCGGAATGTACTCTCTCCACTCCGATGACAGATCGGATTTGTCGAGATTGTCAGGAGTGCCGGACAGTTCGCCAAGACCTACCACATCTTCAATCTGTGTATTAATCGTAGGCTTCGTACCTGCCGTTGCTTCCACGGCATAGTACAATTTCACGGAATTCACCGTTGACAGTGCAATACCCTGTGCCATTTATTTTTCCTCCTTGGATTTTTTCTTTTCTTTCGGAAGAGGTTTCTCTTCCTCTATCGGCTGAATCTTCCCACATTTCTCGCACCTAAACTGGCGAGGAAACAGGGAGTTGCCACAATAAGGACATTTATTCATTGTTGTCTCCTTCCGGGAGTTCATCTCCCTCGGCTATGATCCGTTGGAATCTCATCGATACCCTTTCAATGTCAGGGTTGTAGTTCGGAATCATCTCGCATAATTCCTCGATGAAGAACATCGAACGGAAGGTTTCTTCGATGGTCTGCACGATAGCGTCAGTATCGTATCCGTACACTTCGATGTAGCAGACCAACCGAAATTGTTTATCTTTGAAATCTAACTGCGTGTAGCGAGAGACAGGATTGTGAGACTCACGGAAATACACACAAGGCAAGTCCTCTTGAATGCGGTTGTAGTATTTAGTTACATACACGTTCGGCAGAGCCTTTGATAAGGTGTCGAAAACCTGATTGACCGTAATCATTTAAAGTAGTCCTTTGCCTTTAGTTCTGTTTCCCTACGGAGTCTTTCCGCTTCATCCTGCATATAACGTGTCGGCTGATTGTTGTAGGGATATGCCCAGTCATGACCTTGCCATGTGGCAAAGGTGTTCTTGTGGTCTTCCGACCAAACACCGGGATAAGACGGTGCGTCTGATCCGTTGATGTTAATGGATGTCACTTGGGCATAAAAGCCTGACCCAAACTCTTGGAATGCGATTCCTTCCCCACTGGCAAACACTGTATGCTGTCCCTCTGAACGTGAAATCCCTGTGTCGGCATATGGAATCCTGTTCCATGATTCCGTGGCAACATCTTCCGGGAACTGTTCGATTTTCTCTGCCAGTTCCTCTAGTTGTTTGATTGCCGTATCAAGGTTGTCCAAAGTGATGTCTATCGTCATTTGCAGAAGATTCTTTGCTCGTTCATGGTGCGTGGATGTGAGAGAACGAAATAGTCTTTGGAGTCGATTGTGATTTTCGTACCGACTGTCACCGGCAGAGGATTGTCAGGGATTATCTGAACAGACCATTCCTCATCCATTCCGTATGGCTTGTATGAAGATGTTCCTCTGAAGACGATGCACCCTCTTGCCGTCACTGCGTTTTGATATGTTACAGTGCTTCGCCCTGTCAGATACCCACTGGAATCCGTCTGATTCGACAGTGCGTTTATCAGGCTATATGTAAATTCTCGCTGATTCCTCTTGAGTCTTCTCATATCGTCCTCGCATACGGCACTATCGCTTGGTGAATGTAGTCAGCCATGTCAGACCACTTATAACCCCTTAAGATTCCGTTCTCACTGTGCTGTGTCTCCCCCTCTGCACCTCTTATTGACAGTCCGACCATCACAGCATTAATTACAACTGTGTCATACTTCGAAATGTCGAGGTCATCAGGGACATCAATCAGTTGGTATTCCCACTTCACGCACTCATTCTGTGCCTGTGTGATATAGGCAGATAACAACGCATCTGCATAGTTCTCACCCATCATTAAATTAATATTTGTGATTAATTCAGCGGTTGTCATCTGCCCTATCTCCTATCAAGCGTGGTTAGTAACTGTGGTTGCGGTAGAGGTTGCAACAGCCTGTCCTGCACCATTGAAAGCTGCGACCACAATCTTTGCACCTGTGACTTCAAAGTTGTCGAGAACACCACTGGTCAGTGCCGGGAGTTCTTTCCAACTAGAGGTCAATGCGTCTTTGTAAGACGGTGCTGTCGGAGAAGCTGCATCGATGTAGTACAGTTTTTCACCCTGTCCCAGTGTGTAGGTCACGGTCAGTTTCGTTCCCTTGGTAGTTCCGGCTGCGGATACCAGTGTGATAGACCCGATAGAACCGCTTGCTTCGACAGTCTCGACTGCGATCAGGTCGGCATATTCACAAGCCATGCAAACACCCATAACAGCGAACGCATCCGATGTTGCACGATAGTAGTCCCCCTGGTACGCAAATCCGACAATCGGAGTAACACCCATGATGGCATAATTAAGACCAGCTGCACCAAAATCTGCTTCTCCTGCATTGATGTAGTAGCAGATCAGGTTGTCTGCCGGGGTAGCGATCACTTTGTTTCTCGGAATCTCGTTGGTGTCACACAGGAACAGGACTCTGTATCCCATGAAATTCTGAATGTAGTTCATGCCGAAAACTGTGCCGATGGTTGTCGGAACAGTTGCTCCACCAAGATATGCATAGAAATCAAGGTAGTTCACGAAACCTACGATTTCGCCACCAGTCTTGTTCAGTTTAGACTGGGCATCAAGGACTCTACCTTTAGCCATAGCCAGTGCCATCTGGAACGTGGTGTCGATAGCGGTCAGGTTGCCACCAGTCCGCAGGAAGGTGTAGAATTTATCTTTAACCTTCTTCTGAAGTTCAAAACGGAATGCATTGTCAGTCTTTGCGATTGCAATGTCATAGCCGTTCTTGGAAATTTCTTCCATAGATACACCCTTGGCATATTTCTCAAGAGTGATAGTTCCGATAGACTTCTCGGTCAGGGTAGCCTGTGAGAAACCAATCTCATCACCTTCAGATACAGAACCGCTCTGAAGAGATACAGTTGCTTCATAGACCTTGAGGTCAGTTCCACTCACCTTCGGAATCATGTTGGTCACACCAACGATGTTCAGTAAGTGAGAAAAATCATCCTGAAAACGAGACAGAAAGTCGATCGCTCTAGGAGTGATGGAAGAGTTCGTTGTTTTAGTTAAACGATCTTTAGCTGCCATTTGTTATTTTCTCCTTTAAATAAATAGTTCCATGTTGTCTGCTATAAGTTGCTGACGCTTTGTTGCGTTTGGTTCTGCCATGATTTGTTCCTTGGTTAATCCGGCTGAACCCATTCCGCTGTTCTGCGGATGAGGTGTAGACCTAACCACATCTGCTCTGATGGCTCTCTCAAATTCCTCATGAGCCTTTAATTGGTTTCGTTCCACCGTGTCAAAGTCACCGCTGACGAATGCCTCTGCTGTTTCCTTTGCCAGTTCCCCATCAAAACCCAAGTTAAGATAGAAAGCCGTCTTCTGTGAGATACTCATATCTCGTTTCAGTCTCGCATTCTCTTCCTCAATGGCTTTGTAGTGTTCCTCGGTTTCCTGTGCTTTCCGTTCATCCTCCGTCATGTAGGTCTTCAGTTTGTCTTCTGCTTCTCTCATGCGGTCTTTGTACTTCTTCGCTTCGGAACTCGCCTTGTCCATTGCGTCCTTGTACTTCTTCTCCAGTTCTGCTCGGATCGTTTCTTCCGCAGTCGGAGTGGTTTCCTCGGTGGTTGTGATGTTGTCAGTGTCCATAATTACCTCCTTGCGTGATTTGGCTTGCTTTCTCTAGCAATTTGCGTGATATCGCTTTCTCTAGCGTTTATATGTTCAGACCTCTTCGGTCTTGTTACCTTTATGTAGGGTCAAGAAGCAACGACAGTTTACTGTTTCTTCCGGGTCATCGAACATTCCCGGTGCTAACCCTGATGCTCCTGTGATGGTGACGAACTCCTCATCAAACGGAATCGTCTTCCCTTGGAGCATCCAATGCGTGTCACGGACTTTTTCGTCCTGCATGGTTTCCCAAGTCTTTGTGACACCCTCGACCCCTTTTCCTGCTTCAAAGACTCCTGTGTTGAATACCCGGTTCGCCTCACACTCAATCATCCGTTGGAGTTTCTCTTTGTCGGTCACATCCTTGTCGAAGATTTCTGATACCGACTCCCCTCTTGGGTACACCCAGTTTAGGATGTGCGCTAAATCCGGGATGTCCTTGTCTTCTCCGACAAACAGGAGTCCGGCTGCCCAACCATCGATGAGCCAGTCCCACAGGCAGTCCCAAAACTTGTCTTTTCTGCGTTTTCTCTCGATAGGTGGGAGTGCGTACCATTCTTCTTCGGAGTCAGTGCCTATCTCTTGGACGAGAGCATTGATTTCATCGAATCTCCGGCTCCTCTGCCGTTCCACTGTCTTCTTCATCTGCTCTTCCTAACTGTGACTCCATCCACTGTTTTCCTTGCATCCACTTCTTGTTCGGATCAAAGAACAGACCGCAAGTCTCATATGCAACAGCCGGGTCAATCTTGTCATTATTGAGCATTGCGATAAGCACCTGGCTCTTCGTTGCGAGGTTCTCATAATGCTGTCTCGTGTAGTCGATGTTGATGAACCGAATCGGAAGGTCTATCTTCCCGGTCTGTCTGCAAATCTCCAACATCAACTTGATTGCCATGTATTCCGGGCGGTCGATGTTCTTCTGATGCCCTAACGCAGCTTCATACGCACCTTCCCATCCGTTCCGATAGACAACCGCCAAACCATTGTCACCACCACTTGAGTGTTCAGAGGTGTTCGGCAGAGATGCAATCGTTCTGATTGCGTTCAGCAAATCCTCTTTCAGTGTTTGGGTGTTGGTTTGGTCGAGTTTGGTGGTTATCTGATCTACTCCGGCTTTGTTCTCACCTTGGGAAATCAACTCAATGAGTCCCATTTCCTTAATCGTGTTAGCCGTGAATCCGTCAGGGAGTTTGCAGTTCGTTAAGACAAGAAGTGACTGGATAGCCTGTTCAATTCCATCAATCCTGTTGCTGTCCAAATTATTGATGGCATCACATAGCGGTAAGACTACTTCTGCACAGGACATCCTCTCTTCGCCACACGGATACTCGATAATTGGAAGTTCAGAAAGGTTGTATGGTTCATCTCTCTTTATTTGATTGTTCCGAACTTCATAGAAACGATTGCCGTTCGGATTCTTAACGTATATGGAATAGGTCTGAACTCCGTCCGTGTCTTTGGTGACATACCAACACATCTTCGGAACGTGTGGGATTCTAGTTGTGTAGACAACCGCAGTGTTGCGTGGGTCGAGAGTTGCGATAAAGAATGGACTGTCTTCGGTGACTTCATGCTTCGGCAGGATTAACCGATAACCAGTTCCGCAGATGTTGTACCATTTGACTAGATCGAAATCTAAAGTCTGCTTGCCCTCAAGAGTGCAGTAGTCGTTCAGCGTGTCTACTTCCGTGGAATAATCAGGGTCATTGGAAGAGTATTTGATTGCGTCTCCGGCAAGATACCGTGTGTGGAAATCGACCACTTCCCTAAATCTGTTCTCACAAATTTTGTTATTTATAAACGAGTTGAAGTCTTTCTCTCTGTTGAGGATTTCCTGCTTGCCACGGTAATAGCCATGAAGATATTCAATCTGCGTGACATTGAACGTGTAGTCACCATTCAACCGACCCAACACCTCAATGATGTTGGAACGGTCAATGACTTCTTCACTGGTGTATAAAGTTCTGCGTCCGAATAAGTTGTCCATGAATAAAAAAAAGACAGCCTACCAAATTGGTAGACTGTCAGTAGTCTCTTCAATCACTTTCCCGGTGATTGGTCATATCTTAACTTTCGCTTTATCTCTCGGATTACCAAGCCATACTTCCCAATATATACTTCAGCGGTATGCCCACTGGTTACTATATGGTTTAGTATGGCGATGGCTTTCCTATCTTTCTTTATATCATATTCTTCAGCCGATTGCAATATTTTACTATTTTCTTCCATTTTTGGTAAAATTTTTAGATTCTACTATTTTATTATTAAGCGAGGTGTGGTATTATAGCAGTGAATTTCCATTAGGTTTTTCACCTCATCTTTGAGAGAGTGGTTTCCCCCCTTATTACCACTCTCTTTTTCTTTTAAAATAGTCTCTGTCGGATCGTAATCACGTTTGTTTCAAAGGACTGGCAGAAATTTGCCAACATACTTAATGCGTCAGGTACATCGTCTTTCTTGTTCTTACTGACTTGAGAGAACCCACACAGCAAATTCATGGCTTTCTTGTATTCCACGGTCTGAACTTCTTTGTCTTTGAATAAACAGTGAGATTTTATCCATGCAGAATCTACAATGATTCTCGTTTCCTTGTTTGCCGTGGAGTATTTCGTACTGATCGAGGTGATGCCGTTGCGTTCCTTTAACCTTTTCTCGACATCCCTTGCAATCTGACCTCCGGCAGCGTTTGATTCAAAACGGCACTGTTTCACCTTGTGATTTATCAGTAAATCAACAATCCTCGGTATGGTCACATCAGGTGCAGACGAGTCACACATCAACTCTTCTATGTAGTAGTTCTCACCATATCGGTAGGCTACTGGCATGACACAATCATCCACTCCCCTGTCTTTCGTATCTACTACCGCTAACACAGCGTCAGGTTCTTCAGCCGGAAGGTCAAAGTAATACTTCAGTTCCTTGCTGTCAAACAACAAACCTTCTCTTTCGATGGGTTGATTCATATACAAACAGCGGAATGTGATTTCATCCATTGCATCACGGATCGCATGGTAGTGTTGAGTGGTGAATCCTATACTCCCACCATAGTCAAAGTTACTCTCATCGTTCTCATTAAGAGCCGGAAATGATAGGAATTTCGCCCTGTCATTCCCTTCATGCATCCGCTCCAACCGCCCCATTGGGTCATGTACCGACCACCGGGTCATTATCATTAAAATCTTACAGTTGCCTTGTGTTCTCTGTAAGAAATCAGAGGTGAACTGCGTCCATACCTTGTCTAACCTGTCACGGCTTAATGCCACTTCAATATTCGGCACTATATCGTCCATATATAAAAGTGCAACCGCTCTGTTTTTCCCGGCTAAAGAACTTCCGATACTCGCAAACTGAAAATTTGAGAATTTCTTCGGTTTGTCTATATCGATCTTCAGATCAGCTGCATTTGTCCTTACTACCCGGTGGTCAGGGAATATCTCGCTCCAACAGTAATCATCCGTGGAACACATCCTTAAACACTCGTTGTAGTTGTCAGCCAAGATTGCATTAGAATGAGAACCCATCAGCATACCTTCATCCGGCTGTCTTCCTGCCGTGAAGGTCATGTAAAAGTCCCCTAATCCTGTTTTACCGATTCCAGGCGGTGCAGAGATTCCTAATATGTCAAGTTCATCATCCGCTAACCTCTGCATCTCTTGTACAATCGGCAACAACTGTTTCCGTCTCGGTAAATAAAACTTCTGATTATACGGACGCTCCCACTCCATCGCCACTAAATAATCATCAAAGTTCTTCGGTGCTGTTAAGAGATAACTCTCTTTTGCAAATTTTAAAATTTTTTCGGATGCCTTTTTTGAATTTAAAAAATTTCGGAAATCAAGGACGGTATTATAATCCCCATCCTTGTATAAATACCTCACGCAAGCAAACGCTTTCTCGATCTCGTTATTCTCTTTGAATAGTTCGTATGCCGACTTTAATTCCATATCAACGCTAAAACCAAAAAGACCACAACCATACCTAACAGGACGATGGGCAACACCCACTCTCGCAGATCACTCCGACTTGGGAGCAACATACTCAATATACGCCTTTTCATCTCTCTCGTCTTCTCTTTGCTGTTCCGTGATGTTTAGACTCATACCATCCCCAACATTCCTATCGCCCATCCTCCTACGATGATACAGTACAACAGAATGACCCCTACTAATATCCCTAATCCTAATAACACCTTATCTCTCATCTCGTTAAAAGTATCAATATATACAAGCCGATATTTAACACTGTCAGCACAATATTTGCCATCTGTAACTTATATATCTGCTCCTCTCGCTTGCCCTTTTGGGGCATTTCTTGCACTCCTCTCTCTTTCCTTTGGTGTTTTCCAGGGGTTTTACCTCACTTTTAGGGGCATTTCTTGCCATTTTGTGAGAACCGCCCTTTGGAAATTTCGATTTGGGAAAGGGGGTAAGCCAGGTCGGCCGAACATTTGTTCGACCCTACCCGCCTCTTCCAGTCTTTCGATCCTGTCGGATTTTCGGTTTTCAATACTTCAGTGTTTCCATGTTTCGGGCATTCCCTTGCAAATGTCCGTCAATATGCACAATGAAATTGTTACAAAACAACTGTTAAAATCTTTGTAGGTAGGGTTAATATTTTGGGTAGGGTACAGAAAACATTGATTTTATAGGGTTTTCTGCTGTTTTCATGGTTGTTTCAAACTATGGAAAAAACTTTACTTTAACGCATAGTTGACAACTGTCAAGGTTCTATGCACAGACTAATGGAAAGTTGGACAACTGTCAAGGTTTTTTACTTGACACCTGCTTGCAGCCGGGTTAATTCTTTTGCCCTGGTATTCAATTTCGATGTGGGAATGATTTTATTGTGTGAATAATTGTTTGGATATAGTTGTACAAAAAATCAATGTACAAATATATTATAGAATATATATAGATATGAGATACAGTTACCTATTCAGCAAACTATCTGTATTGTTGTGCCGGATCGTAAGTTGCACTATTTCAAGGCGAGTCTAACAGCATAATAAAAGCACCATATCATTTTAAAATATGGTGCTATGTATGCCCGGATTGTATTAACAATTATTGTTTGTGTTTATCTATGTATCGCAATATAGCATTGCGT
>RHMF01000050.1_pt1 | contig 40144 bp, 38 predicted proteins | sample 5365151 | NCBI WGS metagenome assembly RHMF01 (sample SAMN10266501, study PRJNA497801) | feces metagenome | isolation source: feces | host: Bos taurus | place: China: Prairie of Fairy Mountain | collected 2017-08-14 | reverse complement strand
GTAGTTCCCTCGATTTCTGAGTCTAAAAGTCCTTTCTTTTTAGCTTTCTTCTTGAGTTCTTTTAAAAATTCTCTGTAAGTCATTTTCCACCTCCATAAAAATTAATTTACAATAGTTTCATTATAGAAGGTGTAAAAACTGTGAATCTATCGAAAACTCCTTTCTTGATTACTTTTGTGATTACCTTATTTTCTTACTTGTCTAAATATCAAGTATTTTAACGAACCAGATGGGAATCGAACCCTACTCGACACCCTGATTACCCCGCATAAATACTACATTTAACCAAATATCATTCTATTACTCGTGATTACCTCAATACTTAATAGCCTTACGTATCTGGTCTCGTTTATAATTGTTATTCTTATTACAATAGTAGTAATACTTCCTCGTAGTAGAAATATCACTATGCCCCATTTGAGACATTATTAGACTATCCTCTACATCGCTATCAATTAGTTTAGTAGCATAGGTAGAGCGAATCTTGTGCATTGAGCGCTTAGGAATATCAATAGCCTCGCAAGCCTTCGTAAGATACTCATAGAACATTTTCTTACTTATCCTATGACCATTCTTCCACATAATATAATCTTCTTCATTCCTGACCTGGTATCTCAATGCTGTCAGAATGTTAACCGAGTCCTCTGGTAGATAAATATAACGGTCACCAGCTTCAGTTTTAGTATAGTTAACAACCTCACTAATCATATGACCAGCTTCTTTAGACTTGTATACTATCTCCTGCCGCTGTACATGCATGATACCATTAGAAATATCACCGAACTTCAAAGCACTCAGCTCACCAACTCTTATGCCAGACTCAAACACCAGAACAATACCAAGATGCTCTACTGTAGGTTTAGAATATAAATAGTCTATTAGCTTCTTAGCCTCGTCGTCCGAGAAAACCGCTGTTTCTGGATTTTTACGAGATGGTTTGAATACCTTCCTTGAAATATCAAGATCTTTTAAATAGGAAGAAATACTAATGTTTGTGTAACCTTTACGTTTAGCATATCTGAACATGCCAGATAATACTGTACGAAAATTAGCAAATGCTTTGGACGTTATCTCATCACTAATAACACTTCGAACGAGAATATCAAAGTCTTCGTCGTCAATCACTCGTACACGTAAAGCTTCGAAATCCTTTCCACGAATGAATCGGTTATAGTCGCAAATATAATGATCCTTTGTTCCTGGAACTATGTCATGCATACCTACCTTATACTCAAGCCACTCGTTAAATAGGTCTTTAACTGTTGGATTGGTCTCTAATTCCCTGTAATACTTGGTTATGCATGTCCTAAGCTCTTCAAAAGTGTTGCGTTTGAGCAATTTCCTTCCACAATTGCTATTTACGTATGTAAACCATTTACCATTCTTACCTTGCCAAACCTTATGATCATGTTTGTTCATTATCCTCATTTCTTCGATAGATTCGAGAAGTATTGTAGCATAATCTTCACACATTGTCACTACCTCCATTTTGTCATGGTAATATAATAGCACGTAAAATGGTCGTCCGCGTACGAAAAAAAGAAAGGCCGTGTATAAAACACGAGACCTCTCTCTTTTTGAACCTACTTTTTAAATAATTTTACAAATTCTTTCTTTACTTCAAGTTCAAATAAGTCATCTGCAGTTACGTGATAACAGTTTTTAGTAATTAAATTGTAGTCATCTATCTTGTATTTTTTAGATAGAAATTCTACGCCTGCTAAAAACAGTTCCTCGTTTCTTTCTGCGTTTGCTACATCTTCACCTGTTCTCTTCATATTAAAATCCTCCTTAAATATAATTATTTAAATAGTTTCATTTAAGAGCATGTATAAATTGTGAAAAAAATAAAGCGTGTTTAACGTCTCGCCAGACGGGAATCTACTCTTTCTTCTTTCTGAAGATAAGTTTCATGATCCCAATAAATATTATTAAATCACCAAACATGGCAATAAATATCCCCACTACTGGTAATGCTATCACCAGTACCAAGGTCAATATTACACATAATATCAATGCTAATAATATTAATAAAATCATACACACCTCCGTATTTTTTAAATAAAGTTTATTAGTTCCATTTAAAAAGATGTATTTAATGTGAAAAAAGAAAAGCCAGCTGTAAAAGCTAGCTTCTTTACCTATCCATTAACCCTAGGTGGGGTAGTACAATCGAATTTATTTAAAGTCATAATATCATTATAAATACGATTGAATGTTACATCGTCCTTCAATTCTGGATAAGCTTTTAGTAATTCAATTACCTTAAGCTGATTCATAATGTGAAGTTCCATAATTTTAATATCATCCGTATGTAATGTCATAATAACACCTCCTAAAATAAATTAATATACTTCTATTATAGAATATGTAAATATTGTGAAAAAATTGCGAGTTATGTAAACTAAAAAGAAGCAATCTGTAAAGATCACTTCCTTTTGAATATCACGCACAAGGAAATAGTACATAATTACTATCTTCCGCACATCTGCAATTGTAATCTAATTTCAGTCTAAAAAACTTATCAAAATCAGATTCCATATAAATGACTTTAACTGAGTGTTCACCGTCCGACAATGTCAAAATATCATCATCGATTTCAGTGATTTCACCATACCTCTTAAGGTCATCTTTTACAGCCTCTAAATTTAGTCCATCTTCCTGAAATATAATTGCAAATTTAACTCCAATCATATAGTTACCTCCTTTTATAATATTTAACTTCATTATAAGCATTGTAAATTATGCGAAAAAAATATAACCCTTGTAAAATGTACGTCCCTAGCCTAGGCCCAGTATCCTGCTATCAACAAGCCTAGACTAGGATTTCCGTACAACCCACATAGTTAACAGTTCCATAAAATATAAATCCTTTCTATAATAGCCTTTGTAAAATGTACGAGCCCCTCTATCGTATGCATACAACAGAGAGGCCCTATGTGGTAAGAAAGGAGGTAAAGAAAATGTATTCACCCCACTTTCGGGGTTGGTTTAGGTATAACTAGATTCACGATAATATAAAAGCGTAAGTACAACCTCATTTAACACAATATCTGATCCAGTATTATTCTCGAGAGTAAACTGCATCGTATGTGGATGACCAACGCCAATAGTATTGCTCTGAGTAAATCTAAGATTTTTAATAGGAAGCGTTATATAACGAACAGTATCTTGACTGCATAAAACAGACCAAGAATGAATATCCCTAATATTCCTAAGCTTTGTTGAATCTAAAGTCATATTAAAATCAACATCATCACCAGCCTCGATAGTTCCACTCGAGGAAGTAATAAACTTCATAACAGCTGGCATCCTAGCTAAAGCAGCCTTTAATGATGTATTAGCTCCGTCCCAGGTATTACTATCACCGGTTGTAATATCGTCATAATTAACAGTTATTGATTTCTCAACATTATTCTTTTTGTATTCGACACTAATTTCCCCGTCAAATATACCTGTATATCTTTCACTTCCAAATCTCGAATCGACAACATTAAATTCAACACCGGCATGCGGATTCGTTGGCGTTGGCGCGAGCATGGATACAGAATATGAATTTTTAGTATCGCCAGTGGTCTTATCTTTTTCAACACTAGAATATAAAATCTTCTTATCCGTAACCTCAGCTTTTACGGTAGCGTTGTATGTACCGCTCGTATCCGTAGTCTCATTAGTAAAGCTAAATGGACCTTCTACAGTTCCACCACCGCCACCAATATCCAAATCCTTAACGGCCTTAGCAATATCATTAAGGTAGTTAGGAACAGTGTTAGGGCCTGTATGTGCTTCGGTCTTTCCACTCTTTTTCTCTATTTCATCTCTTATCTTTTTAAGATACTTGCTTTCTGTTTCCATAAATATCTCCTTTATGTAACAATTAAATTCTTTATTGAATACTTAACATCTCCGACAACCGTGTATGGATTACTAGTTGTCCAATCTGTAATATTATGGTCTATATAAAATCCATATATTACCGCGTTACTAGTAGTATTAACAGGTAAGACCTTAACAACCTTGATAGTTGCTGGGACATTCGCTTTAGCTTCAACCGAATCATAATCTACAAATGTTGGATCATAATTCGTAGCATCACCAATATCCCAAGGTCTTGGTAAAGGCGGAGTTGGTGGAATTGGCATAGGCATAATCGCTGCTGTATAAATAGCATCTACAGGACTTATTATCGTTGCCTCAAAAGTTAATATTATTGCTGTTCCAGGTGTATGCCCGATACCTGCAAACTGAAAAGGGCGATTATCATATGGTCCAAGCATGCCGGGGTAATGTGAACTATTAATCACATCAGCTGTATGCAATCCTGAAATATCAAATTGATAGTTGTTGTAATAATGGTAGTTATCGTTGGCATCGAAGCCTCTACTATGAGTAACAGTACGTGCTAACTTGTTACCAGCTGAAATATCAACTGCACGTATAGTATCTACGCCAGTCAAATCTATCTCAGCATCCGTACCGTTTACTACTGACTCGCCATCAACCTTTACGTCCTTGAACTTGCCATAAATATCAATGTTATAGTCTCTATCTATCTCAACTCCAGGGCCAGCATGAAGCTTATGGTAAGCGTTTATTGTAGCTTGCTTAATCTGTAATCCCCATTTATTAAGACTTAGGAATCGCTCAATAGTCGTATCATAGAACAGCAATACTTTCTTTGTAGATACACCATAAGGTGATGTTACAACCTTAGCAAAGTCATGCCCACCAATTTTAAAGCTTTTGTAGAAAATATCCTCATCCGAGATACCAAGCATGGTGTTAACTATCCAGGTAACATACTCCACGTTATTCCTATACAATATAGGATTACCACTTGTCTGCTGTATTAACTGCCTAGCTGACAAATATAATGGAGCATTACGCACACATCCACCAATAGCATCAAATATAGCGTAACGATTGGTGTAATAAGTTTCTCCTGGCGTGAATACAGCATTAGCTGTGAGGCTGAAAGAATGAGTGAATTCTGTAGATTCAGACTCTTCATAGCCCATCCATCGTGGCGATATTGTGCTTTTTAAATATTTATTGTTATCAACGACATCATCTTCCATCCAGTCTATAACCGTTCCTGGTGCTGCATAATATAATCTATAAATCCATCCACCATTAGAAGCATCTCCTTGCCACATCCATCTTCCATAAGATGGATAAGGAGTCAATGGTGTGTTAACATCCATAGGTGTCAAGGCATTATAAGCTTTAATAGTGGGAATATTATTAAACGGCCATATACCATTAGTTGCTTTTAGGGCTTGGAATTTTTTGACTAATATCTGAACATCTCTGCCCCAAGCGCTTGGACTATTTCCATATGTACCATCTAGATCTGAAATATCAGGAAACCAGTCGTATATATTCCTTGTCAAATATGGTACAAACGAGAACGGATCTCCCACGTAACTAGACATAGCATTAGATATATCCTGCTCAGTATAGTACGCTGTGGTTTCTTTAGTATATGTGACATAACGTCCATTACTACTTGTAACTGGATTACAGTCATCTCTATTATCAATATTTAAAAACTCACAAAATTCATCGCTATTCAAATATTCGGCTGGAAATATAGCAGTTAATCTACTTATAAAAGGATGATCTGGGTCTGTTTTAAAAGCCCAATAACCAGACGAGTAACGATGCTCATAGAAGTCACTTAATGCTGCATCTACCTCTTCAATGCCTGATGGAAATGCATCGGTTATTGGGTAAGCAACTTCATGACCATCTACTTCAACATGTACACACCCGTCTTCTGGTACATAAGGCCATTCACTTTGAGGTTTTAGAGTCCATGTTGCATCTTGTTGAGGATCTACCCATCTATCCTCATCGGCAATCATATAACCAACCTGATTCCAAGATGTAAACGCTACTTGATAATCTCGTATGCTTTCTGGTACATGAGCCGCCTCTGTCTCACTAACATAGTCTGTTAACTTATGAAAGGAACTCGGACTAGCCCATCCACCTTCCCCGTATCTATCAGTAGGAAGAAGTGCCGCTAAAGCCTCATCAGTAGGTCTTGGAAGGATTGCATTAGGGTATAAATTACCGTGTAAGATAGTCTCTTTTAGATTTATCTCATTATCGTACGAGTAAGGTGGTATACGGTCTATACCACTCAGTTCAACGTTCTTATAATCCAAATATAATTCATTGAAGTCCTCGACCCGCATCTCTATTTCAGGAAATATCGTCAAGAACTCAAGAGCAGGATAGAAACGTCTTAATAACTGCTTAGTTTCGGTCTTCTCCCAGTGCCATGAGTTGATTCTAAATGGGTCTCCTTGAATATAACGCCATCTGTAATCCTCTATCTCATCGTCTTTAAAGCCTGGGTACCCTGCTCCATCTTTTCTTTTTATTGGTGTGTAGTCAGACGCTCGATTCTGCGAAATATAATCGAGAATGTGCTGCTTAAACTGCTGAAAGGTTAAAGTCTGACCATTAACACCATCGGGAGAGTAAATAATTAACCCATTATTTTCCGCAGTAGTATCACCCGGCAATTGATTAATCTTCATGGGTTCTACCTCCCTTAAATATCAATATTAGTAACAAACGACAAAGTACCACACATGCTCTCATATGGTACTGAAGATATGATTTTAGCAACCATAGTGTATGTAATATCGTAAATATTTGTATTGTTGACATAAACAGCACATCTAAGAGCTGTCTGAGAATTATCAACCATGTTCTTTGAGTCAAAACCAGGCTCTGCATATGCTGTAGCATCACTGTTAGGCCAATAATTCCTATTAGCAACATCCATCATTGCTACACCATCAGTAATATTGGCTCCATTGATTGACAAAGTACCATAAATCCATCCTGAAGTTCTCTCCGGTATAGTAATATCAACTACAGCCTTAGTCATGCCGCTCGATGACCAATTAGAAATATCACTGGCTGAAGGTGTTACCTGATCTGAATTCTGTGTTACAGCATTCTCAAGACCAGAAATATCAATCTGGTAAGTAATACTATCTGAGTCCTCGCTTACGACTGATACGTCCGTATAATTACCGTCAACAAGGACTGCTTCCTTCATTCCATCTGGCAAATATATTTTCGCTATGTCGTCAGATGGATCTACTACAGTAACCCCGTCAACTAAGACATCTTGTATCTTTCCGACAGAGCTGATTGTGTTATTGGAGATTGTTACGCCTGTACCAGCTGTGAGAGTAGGTTGTAACTGATCGGTATCAACTCCTAATATACAATATCCCTCGTTATTGACAGTTACTTTGAGACCTGTACCTAATAATATAGTAGCAACACCATCATCAACATAAGCCTCAATAGTCTCGTCACCAATATTGATCTCAGAAATATAAGCAGCTCCTGTACCGCCTCCGAAAGCCTCTTCACAATAGTCTATAAAGGCCTCACCATTAATATAAATAACATCGCCAGTCTCATTGAAGAATTCTGCCTTGGACGATGTGTATCTCGCCTTAGCAAAATCCAGAGCTAATTGAGGCTTAGCGTTATTGTTTTGTTCACGGGTGAAAGGAACTCCGAAGAATATACCTTTCGACCCATAAACCGTGTAGAATGGATTAAACCCTACACCTATCAATCCAGCAAACCCATAGGCGAGCTTTTGTATGGTCTCTGCCGGATATGATGATACAGTTACTGCTGTCTGTGTATCATCGACCTCATAATATGACAGATCATCATCAGAGAACTCAACTTTATTCTCTGCAATGACAGGATTCAAAATATAAGTGTACTCGTCGTCATCCTCATGCTCACTATCATCTATATACTGGGTATAATCGACGTAGTTATGTCTAAAATATCCCTCATTATTGATCGGGTCATTGTCGAATAACTCAAAAATATGACTTATAGCCGAGTCACCAGTCATGAAAGCGCCATCTATCTCATAGGCGCTAATACCAAGTCCTAATCCACTGTAATCCGATTGGAATGACAAGTCTCTAAAATATGTTACTGGCTCGAGATTAATATCAGGGCCTATAATAGTCTCATACTGCAGGTCCAGTTCCCCTGGCGGCTTGATAAAGAAAATATAAGCCCGGTACTTACCGAGCTCATCAGTCTTTATCTTATATAAGTCATCTCCTAGATCTGTGAAATCGTAGATGCTAGATCCGATTCTATGAAGGAGAGTGAAAGCCACATAAGGACGATACTGCACTACATCATCGATGGTCTTCTTTATCTCAAATATCCCAGGATAATGTGGTGCTGTACCAGTGTCCCATGCGTCATATTGGTTGTTTGCTGTCCAAATATCACGGCCAACAGTATACTTTATGTTATTTTCAGGATTATTAGCCAAAGAAGGATTAATATCATCCTCGCTATAGGCCAGCAAATATGAATAGTTCTGATAGTCGATGAACTCTTCCCAATAGGCAAAGCCCGCAGAGTTGTTATTATCGCCATCCTCTTCCTCAGGGGTATTTAAAATATCCAATGATTCCGACAGGTCTTTGATAGACATTTTGCTGGCTTGTATACCGTTTTCGGTGTAAATGATATAGCCTTCATCGTTTACCGAGGACGCTGCAGGCATATTACCTATTCGCATATTCTATCTCCTTAAATATAATTTTACGCAGCCTCTTCTTCCTTATCCTCAAATATCAAAGCACAATGATATGAGGTTCCTGAGTAATGATCTCCCCAGATAACATACTTTTTATTACCTATGGTTGACTTATAAGTTGTATACGCCGGCATAGCTGGGTTGTAAAGTGCTATGAAGAAATTGTTGTGAACGACACCGTCATAGAATGGACGTGCGAGTTGAATATCTTCGTTATTAGTACCGCCATCCCAGTTAACCTGCTTACCTGTACCTGTACCTTGTGCGTTAACTATTGCTAGGTTATTGAAACTGAAATATGGGGGTGTATACTCAGCCTGAGGATGTCCGAGAATCGCTGGATCCTCACCTTCTTCCGATGGTTTAACAAATGCCAGAGGAAGTACTGAGGATGTATTAGTAAGACGTACACCAAGTATAAGAGCGAGCTTACACTCGACGTAATCAATGTAAATATCCAGCGTACCACTGGAAGTATTAATATTGGAGCCATTAATAGCTCCGAAATTAGTTCCCATCTGTGTTACTACATTACTTGAGTTTGTGTAGTAAGCCTGGAATGTAAGTGCGGAAAGTGAGCCTGTAATATAAAGCCCGGTCTTTCCACTTGGGTCTCCAGCCCAGTTCAAGCAGACTATCGGTGTAGCTGCTTCGTAATCTGTTTTATCTTCATCGACTGTAAACCAAGGATTATCGCCACCTATAGTGCAAAATGCCTCAGCTATTTTCTGATGTGTCAATGGAGCTTCAACTAATATTCTTGCCATTTTTAGCCCTCCTTAACCATTAATAGGATCAAATGTTGGCTCTTCCCATGGATGATAACAATCATCAGGGTATTGATTTGAACCTGTATCCGTGCTTTCCATAATAGCCCAAACCTTTCCCGTAACATTACTCCATAAGCCCTGAGACCAACCTCTTACAGTATTACTATAAAATCCAACCATACAATCGCTATTGTAATTAGTTAGTTCATGTTTTTTACATCCGACAATAACATTATTTTTTATGAAATCAAATTCTTTTAAATGAGTAGGCACATTAATAAACGGATTTGCTGTTAAATTTATTCCATTAAAGTACCATCTAAATGAACCATCACTTATCTTTTCTCTAACAACTAAAGTTTTATCTTCATTGTAATACCATACATAATTTCTCTGCTCTTCTAATTTATAAACCCTAACGCCAGTAATTTTCACACTATTACAACTGTGGTTATTTGCACACCCGATATAGAGTGGATAACTATACGGTGGGTATTTAATCGAACCTACCGGATTAGATATCGGTCTACCTTTATAAACTAAAGTATTATTGGCATAAATTTCCATATCTTTATTATAATATGAAACTATTTTTAAAGTTGTATTTTTAAAAACATCAAATGACGAACTTGTTTCAGATGGCGATAACCATGAGTATATTTTAACTCCCCATCGGTTTAACATGGTACTATATGCAAATCCCCAACTATCATTAACCATTATAAAAAGATAATCCTCGTTGCTACTGACTCTATCCATATCAGCTATATCAATTTCAATAACTCTTCCTATTTGATAAAGTCCAACGTCTGGAATTAATGAAATGCGTCCTTTATTGTGGTTGATAGTAACGCCTTCACCTTCAGTAAACGTGGCATTAGACAACGTGGCATCAATGCCTGTCTTTTTTTCAGATAAACTTTTAGTAAAGTCCCATTCGTATAATAATGAATCATACTTTCCGACATCCGTAAATATAAAATTAGTATCTTTATGAAGCATGAAAGCGTCGTTCTTAAGCTTATCTTCATCGGTGTTGTAAGTCTCATCATAGCCGTCGCCACCATATTCTTTTAGCAGTTCTTCTACTCGTGAGAGGGGCTTAATGTCTTCGCCGTTTAATATCGCTTCAATACGACTTAAATATGTTTCCATTTTAGCCCTCCTTATTTTTCTCCATATACTCTTAAACCACGTAGTTCTAGATAATGACATTGGTCGCCTGCACTTTGACTACTACAAAAACCGCCGAAACACATACTTCCATTACTAGAATCTCTACGCCAATTAATTCCAGTCTGAGTGCCGATTAGTACATTATCCAAGTATATTGATGTCATATTGCCATTATTACTAATTACTATTTTTACAGTTTTACCCGATGTACAATCTAATATTTCCTGAGAATCACCTTGTAAATTTCCCCACACATTTCCCCATTTTGTACTAGAGCCATTAGATGCTTCATAACCATACATAGACCAACCTTTTGCTGCTCTCCACATAAATGGAGAAATACCGGCAGGCACGAATGGCGATGAAGGAGAACCGTAAGTTAGCATTAAATGTCTAATATGATAATTTTTATCGCCTTCAAAATGAGCATAACCAACGTCATATTCAAAAGTATGGCCACCAGCTTCAAAGCCATTTCCAAAATATACTGCTTGATGGGATTTGTCAAATATCACACCATTTTCGGTTCTTTTAGGTAACCGATCTGGAAAAGTAGATGAATCCCAAGCACAAAGTTCTGCTTCTTTTCCTTGTATTTCATCGGTTAATGACTTAGTAAAGTCCCATTTGTATTGCAGTGTTCTAGCTCCCTCATCATACTTCTCAACTTCAGTAAATATAAAATTAGTATCTTTATGAAGCATGAAAGCGTCGTTCTTAATCTTGTCTTCGTCCGTATTATACGTTCCTCCGCCTTTTCCACCGCCGGAATGTTCTTCCAGAAGAGCCTCGATGCGAGAAAGGGGCTTAATATCTTCGCCCCTTAATATCGCTTCTACTCGGCTTAGTGGGTTGACGGTATCTTCAGTGCCTGTCTCTAACAGGTCTTCAACTCTAGAGAGTTCTCCCATTTTGAAATCCTCCGTTTAAACTGGAATGTATGGCTCAGTTGTAGAACCGTCCTCGATATTATCGCCATACCCACTCTCAATATATCTATTAACAAGTATAGTTCTATTGTTGTCATTGCCCGTATCTGGATCTTTGGTAACATAATCATTAACCACAACCCCACTAGGCGCATTAAATTTGACAGTACCATTTGGATTCATCATGGCCTGTCTCTTGATAAAGGAGTTTGTAGGATATCCAAGAGTCATAGTCTTCGGTCTGTTGGTTATGCAGTCGTATGTCATGCCAACAACTCTCAAATCACCATCAAAATTATGCAGAGTGCTTCGAACGTGTACATAGTCTCCTAAATATAAATCATTTAGAAACGTCAAGTTCTGATAGCCGTCATAGTTTTGAAGTAATTCGAAGTCTACCTCAACAGACATGGACTCATTACGTAACTGGCTAAGGTCGCTCTCGGCAGCAATATACAGTCTATTGAACAAAACATCCCAAAGATTGTTATGCTCAAGTAATATAGCCTTCTTAAGCTCCTTAATAAAGTTGTCCTGTATCCAAGCCTTAACTCCATCTCTATTGTCATTATACTCCGCATCATCTGAAGCTGCCGAATCGTCCGAGGAACTGCTTCCAACGCCTTCACGGTTATAGTCAACAGTTGGTTCTTTATCGCCAGTCTTAAATGATTTAGAGTTCTCGCTAAAGTCATCTACAGTCTCGTCAGCATAACCGCCTTTAGTTGAGAACCAATACCAGTTCCCATCTATCTTAGCCCACTGACCCCACAAATATGAATTCTTTCCATCTGTGTAACGCCAACCTTTTTTGAACTTCTTCCAAGTCCAGGAAGCATCAGACATGTAGTTACCCTGTAAATATCCTTTATCATTACCTTCAGCTTTTGAACAGAACCAATACCATCCTTTATGTTCCTTAATATACATAAACTGACCTGATGGGTAATATCCCTTTTCATGGTTTCCGTAAGAATATCCAGAAAGTTTGTACGTTGAGCCATCCTTCTCATTTGGCTTGAATGACCACTGTCCATCATCGTAGTCCATTTCTTTATAGACTACATTTCCATCTTTATCCTTACCGTTTTCAACCTTGAAGGTCTTACGATATCCATCAGATTGAACATAGTAATGTCTGGTAGCACTCTCTTCAATCCACTGGTTCTTAAGGTAATCTCCTTTTTCATTCTGGTAACGATAACGAGTCTTCTTTACCTTCTTTGGAGTTACTCCATCGTCTTCATACTCGACATTACCATCTTTATCTAATTTATTTACTTCATACTCCTCACTCTCCCATTTATACTCTGAGAGTTCTTCCGGAGTCATATCAACATATCCATCTTTATCGAACCAATACCATTTGTTGTCTATGTGGTACTTACCGTACTTAACATAGTCCGAACGGTTTTTGGTTCCGAAATATCTTTTCTTGTCCTTTGTATGCCACATCCACTTAGCAATCTCAGTCTTCTCACACCATTTGAAACCTTCTTCGATAGCCTGACAAAATATCTCGGCTTCGTTCTGGTCCGTACACCAAGATTTAACAGCAACCTGCTTCAAATATGCTATGGCGTCTTTGTAAGAGTACAAAATATAACCATAAGGAAGCTGGATTCTATCTGTTCTTGGATTGTACTTTGAAGTATGGATATGAGTAAGAGCGTCTTCGCCAGTGTACTGTATCGTCTGAGACTTAGTCTTGATACGTTTCTTGTGATTCCACTTACCTTCATGAGCTCTCTTAATATAGTACTGGGAAAGCTCTTGAACTTTGGCAGTAATGGCCGCTTTAGCCTCTTCTACAGCTATCATTGTATCGTTCTTTGAAACGTCATTATTCTCGTCATACTCTTCAATCAGCTGAACTTCATCATGGCTGATAGATCTGGCATGGACGAATGGATAGTTGTAAATGGTATCACTGTTAACGTATTTAGGAACCTGATTCCACTGGTTCATATTGACTGTTTCAGTTGCTGTGTCAACAAATTCTTTAGCAAGTAGCTGAGAGTTTAGCTCTTTGAGTTCCGATATGAATTTACTTGGATAACTGGAATTTGCCAGGCTATTAGCATAGACTCCTGCCGAAGCTGCATTTCTTAGCTGGTTTGATACCTTAATGTGGATTAAGCAATTCACATCCTCATCAAATTCAACTTCATGACCTTCTAGGTCCGTAATCTTCTTAACGAGTTTGTCTTTGATAATAGCATCCAGGAATTTCTTACAGCGGTTTTTGATGCTTGCACCAACCGTATGCTGCTCAACCATACCAACATAATCTAACAAATGGAACCACTGGAAATAATATCCAGTAACGATGGTCATTGTCAGAGAGCCGAACAAGTCGTAGTATTCTTTGAATGCCGCCCGAACAGACAAGAAGTTGTAACCCTCACTCGACGTAGGATATACACGAGTTACAACATCATATGTATTTTCCTGTATCGTTATACCCTTCATGTTCGACTTATACTCGATCATATAGTCTTTTGCAGCGCTTACATCTCGACCGGCTTGAGCTGGAATCCTGTAAATATAATTGTCGTAAATAATCTCTCCACCATACGTGTTAATGAAAGTTGCCTCATCATTACCCGCCAACACTTCTTGCAGATTTGAGTTCTGTGCGTATATGGATGCACTCCCATTTTGAATATTTGTATCGATTAAATACTTTTCAGGATACAGACCCGTTAAGGACTGTGCCACCTCAATAGCTGTACGATCTTCATAGTATAAATTGTCAATCGGACACTCAAAAGCTGACTCCATGGCTACGGGATAGCCTGTAACCTCTACCCCACTAAATGTGTTTTGTACATCATAGACTCTAAAAAGCTGATTTGTGAACGTCTGTTCTCGTGCAACCTTGCCAGTAATAGCGATAACGCAACCCTTCTGAATAAAAGAGTCGCGATAGTCTTCATCATAGGGATGCTGCAGTGTTAGTGTCCAAGCACTATTGATCTCAACTTGCAACTCACAAGAAGTTGGTCTCAATACCATATCGCCATTACCGTCTACCAAGTCGACAATGTTTGCACCGATTCGATAGACTGAATAATTAGCTGGGAACACTGCTCCGTTTAAAATCCTATAACGAGTTGTTACTCCTGGTAACTTACCATACTCGGTATTAGTAACGTCAATTAAGACGCCAGCTGCAACCTGTTCTGCAACAAATGCTGCTGGAGATACCTCATTAGGTAACACTATACCTCTGGCTGATGCATCGTTAGTAACAGCGGTATTGAACTTCGTATAGTCTAGGAAGTACATTGTTTCTACCCTTTCGACTACGCCGAATAGAGTGTAACCTTCGATAGTGTCTTTATCCAAAACACCTCGAACATTTTCAAGATCTGCGTAAACTATCTCACCGTTGTTTTTATAAGGGAACATACCATTAAACTCGAAATGGTACTCAGGTAAACGTTCCTCTGCTGCTTTAAAGAAATAATACAGCAAAGGTTGGTCAATATCATAAACAACGTTGATACCCGCAGCTCTTGCTCTGAACATCTCCTCAATCAATTGATCACGATTAAGGCTATGTTGCTTCTTTTTATTGCCACGACCAGTGTAATAAGTTGTGACTAACACCTTCTTAAGTTCGGTTTTAAACTTAGTAGGTTTTAATATTCTGGCGTTGGTAGTTTTTGTAATGATCTTAGCTTTTATCAGCTTGTTAATCCATCTATCAGATGAAAAAGACTCTTTAAAGTACTCATCATTGTCAAGCGCCCACATGTTAAATGCGGTAATATCAATGTACACATCACCATACTTAGTAATATCGATTCCAAAAGAATCATAATACCGATCAGAATATCTACTAATATTAAACCAAGTCTTAAGATAGGCGAAAAAAGAATCATAATCGATAATCTCATAAAGGCTATTTATTATAGAAATAATGCCTCGAGATATCATGTCGTCTATAAAAGCAGAAGGACTAGCCCAGGTCGTATTAATATAATCTGAGTAGTCCTCGGTTATTGTCTTATTAAATTTATCCAGGTCTAAAGTGTAAAAATGCTCAGTGTTGTTGTAAATACACCCATAAATATCATTCCGGTCATAGTCATTGAATGTCTCAGGACTGAATACTTTTATCATATAACTATTCCCCTTCTTGGATACATTTTCACTCCCATAGCAGCACCCGACATATTAGTAACTCTTATCTTTAAACGCTTTCCTTTAATTCTAAGAAGTTCGTAATCACCAGTTAAATAGCGATTAACTGGCATGTTGTCTGAAGTATAAGCCATGAGTTTATTAGTATCTATTATTACTCGTTTACCTTGAACGACCGATTTGAATGTGGCGTCGCTATATGCCGGATTACGAGCTACAACACCAACGCCTGGAACTGGATTGTATTCATCTACATAACAGCCCATACGAATGTCTAATCCGTAACCAGTACTGTCATTATACTCATCAGTAATAAATATAGGATTACAATCCGAGTAAGGCAAAGTAAAATTGGTTCGATCCTCGTAAGTGTCATTTTTCGGTAGCGAGATATAAGCAGTATTAGCCGGTGTTCCAGGAAAAGAATCAAAAGCATATCTAAACGGATAAACATCCATGGTAACCTTGATCAGTGTTGCTTTCTCATCCGAGTCAGTAATTTCACATGTGGTATTAAGCACTTCGAAATAGTCCGAGGCCGTCTTACCCGGTTCACAGTATGCTATACGTTTTGTCGTATCAAGTATGCTCTTTAAATAGTAGGTTCTATTTAACACATTATTTAGCCAAGGGTTCTGTGAGGCCTTTAAACTTGCGTGAGGCCAAATATCACCAACCAATATCTCAAATGAGATCTGAGCATTGCTTCTTTTCTCTACTACAGAATATAACTCACCAGGCCTTCCTGGGATTGTAATCTTGTCTGAGTTATTTGTTGAGGATTTTATGGCTGGCCTATCACGCAGAAGACCATAAGTGGATACTCGTGTCCATGAATTGCTAACCCCCATCTCATCGAGCTGAAATGGTTTATCGCTCAAATAGACATCGATCTGGTTATATGACCAACCCATAGTAAATCCTCCTTATACAAACTCTGATTTTGAAATTTTCTTAGCCATTTCTAATGACTTAGGGCCAAAGATTCCATCGGCTATTAATCCCGTTTTTGCTTGGAACTCTCTGACTGCTGATTGTGTGTATTTGCCAAATTCCCCATCGACAACAAGTCCATAACTTGCATACCAATTGAGGAACTTCTGCAAATTGCTTACTTCTTTTCCCTTAGAACCATACTTGAGGTTCGGCGGGATTAGTGGGAACGTACCACCATAGTGTCTGATGATGGGCTTCTGGCTTTCGTCGTACTTTGGTCTTCCAAAGCCGTCGATACGTGCGTTAGAAATCATGTACTTCTTCTTACACACCATTCCGCCATTAGCCACAACACCAGACTGAGGGGAGGTATTTCCTTCTATTGTATAAATGTATGAATTTGACACTTTATAGATTAAACCTGTGTGGCAAATCTCTTTAGAGTTTCTAAAGAAGATCTGATCGCCAACCTGAGGTTTAGTTTTGTAGTATCTTCCCATGTTTTTGTAGTACTGCGCAGATGTTGGCGTGTATGCAGACCAGCCTCCAATAAGCTTCTTGGCAGTATCTTTGCCGTAAGCTTTAAGGAAGCACCAGTCCACAAACATATCACACCATGCAACACCCTGGGCATATGGTCCGCCTATTTCGTTTATGAGGTCACGACTATACTTAGTATAGTTTTTGCAACCAGCATTTGCAGTCTTACTATCGAGGGACTTATTACTAGCCTTTTCGGTATAGCCCTCTTCAGCCAGTGCAACACTGATTACTTTTGCTGAATCTATCATTACAATCTACCTCCTGTGGCCATAGCATAGCCCATTTCTTGTTTATTAATTTGTCCAATTGTGTATTGAGCAGACGTCTTACGTAACTGATGACCATCCACTGTTGTATTAGCGTTAACGTTAATATTAACACCATCCATGATCTTACTGAGGTCCTGATTAGCCATTTTGTTGATGTCTTGTCTAAGACCTTCTATCTGCTGAGCAAGACGCATTTGACTGGTATTGTTAATTGTTAGCTGACTATCAGCTGCTAATTGAACAGTGGCTGGGTTATTTAGTATGTCCATAAAGCCAGAATACTGACCCATGTTATTGGTATCGAGTACTGGACGTATCGTTGGTGTAAACGCTGTATCTGAATTTGAAATTTCCGAATCAAACCCATCAAGAATACTGTGAGCATTGTTGATAGCAGCCACACTTAATTCGCTAGACCTAGTATTAAGTGGTATAAGAAGTCCATCAATCCAATAGTTAGATGATTTTATAGCTTCTTTGGATGGTGACTCTATCTTCATGGTTAGATTGAATTTGTCTTTTATCTCATCAGCCACACCACTAGAAGCATCACCAACTTTCGTAAGTGTATCATCGCTTGTGAATGTTCCAACTATACCATTAACAAATTCATTAGCACCATTAACTGCTTTATCTTTTAAATCACCAGGTAATTTAGAAAATATCTTACCAAGTCCAGATTCCTCGTTATTGAGGTCTACTTCATTACCTATAGGGTCAAACGATAAGTCGCCAGCAGTCTCCTCTATACCCCCGTTAATATTCTCAGTTAAGGCTGATGTATCAAATCCTTGGGCACTCATTGCTTCTGAAACTTCAGTCGGAATGCCGCTAATTCCACCTACAAATTTGTCTTTTATTTCAGCAGCTGCGGTTGATGTAGCCTCTTTTGCATCTTCAGTATTTCCACCCAATATAGCCTCTATAAGGCCGCCGCTTTCTCCAGAAGCTTGTGAAGCACCTTCATACACTTCTTTATACATTTCATTTCCGGCAGCGTTAAGTTTCCAACCTTCAGCCTTCAAAGCACTAATGGCCTGAGAACTCATGCCTTCAACGCTCTTGGTTACAATATGAGTGGTACCTTGCATGCCTGTAGAATATCCTATTCCAAAGGCTCTTGCTGAGCTATCGCCTCGATTCTTCTGCTTCTCTTCTTGTCGCTTCTCTATCTCATCCCATTCTTTATTGAATTCGGCGTTCTGATACTCCATTTCTTCGCGCATGGTATCTGCGTTCTTTTGAGCATAATCACTCAGTTCACCAGTTGTATGGTCAGCAATTCCCTGCCATAATTTCATCGAGAATGAGTCAAAGCCTTTGCTAACGCCATGACCAATAGAATCTTTATACTTTTCAAATGTGTCGTCGATGGCTTTAACTATCTTGATACACATGTATATAGCCGAGTCAACAAGATCTTCAGCCGATTGTCCTAAACCATAACATAATCCAGCGACAAATCTAGCAGCAATAACAGCGCCATAATATCCCCAAATCATAGACTGATCGGCTATGGCCTCTAAGCATTTAATTACTACTTTATTTACTTCATCAAATAGAACCGGAAGCTTCTCGTTAAGCATCTGGAAGAATTCGATAAGTCCATCAAGTACTTTACCAAATATCTCCCTTCTGGCTGACATCACAATATCGATTACTGTGAGTATGAATAGCTTCAAAGCAGTACCAATGACTACTGCTTTAGACGTTAAAGTTAACAAGAACTTTACTATCGAATTTGCAAACGCAACTGCAAAATTAGTTAAGAATCTAACAATTGCTTTTCCGACAATATCAATACCATTAGCTATCATTTGTGATGCATTAGCTGCGGCCATAATGGTTACTACAAACTTCGTAAGTGCATTTACTAATAATGTAGATGCTGTAACCAAACCTGTCGCTGAAACTAATACTAAAGCTATAGCGGATGCAATAATAAATAAGGCCGCACCAACAGATGCCATGCCTATACCTATGGATATCAATGCAATACCAGCTATACCACCAGCTACCGCTACACCTGCAACAAAAGCCAACAACTTGAATAGTGTTGGCATGTTTTTACTTATCTTGTCAAACGGCACAGTTGCTAAATTCTTAAACGCTCCAACCATGATAGATATGGCTTTTGCTAAAATATAAGCTGAACCAGCTAAAGCTATAGCAACCACTGAAACAGCTAATGTAACACCAATAAGAACAGCTAAACCTGTACCTGATTTAGATATCGCAATTAGTCCTGCTAACGCTCCAGTTATGGCAACAAGCATCAGAGATAAGCCAACCACGGCTGGCCACATACTATCCCAATTCAAACTGGTAAGCATACTTAAAGCGAAAGCTATAGGTATTAGCGCCAATGAAACCGCAGCAAGAGCCAAAGCTTTCTTCTGCATATCTTTTGGATCACCGTTGATGTTTGCTAAGGCATAGTACACTCCAGCTAAAGCAAATAAGATAGCGACCACAGCTAAACCGGCATTTGCTATTTGCTCGCCGTTTTTACCAAATATCAATATTGGCGTTAATGCTAGAGCAATTGCTGCTAACTCTATAAGCAATCTATGAATGGAGTTAATACGGTTATTAACAGTCCTAGTCTGGCTTCCGCCTTTCATCTTATGCGATAAGAAATACATAATGCCTGTTAATGAGCCAAGTATTAATATTATTGCCGCGGCAGATGCTAATATACTTCCAACTTTACCGCCGGATACAAACGTTAATGCCGATAAAGCAAGACCAACTATTGAAACCAGCAGAACCATTCTTAATAGAACACCTTCTACCTTTTCCATGGTCTTTCTATCAGCACCTTTTGGACCGAAGCTCTTCATCAATATATTGACACACTCGCCTAGAGCTAATAATACCATTGACATTGCTGCGGCCGCTGCTAATACGGACAACATATTACCTTGATTAAGGTAGGTCAGACCGATTAACATGGCTGCTATAACAATAACCGCTAATATCATTCTTTCAATAGGTCCAGATGCTGTTGCCTTTGCTCTAACACTTGCCTCAAACATCGCGAAGCCGAATGCTATCAATGCTAAACCAAGTATGCCGACAGCTTTTAATAATTCCATCTTATCTGGGATAAAGCTCATTAAAGCAACCAATACCGCTAACGTAGCTATTACACCAATCATGGCAATAAATGACTTAGCATCTATTTTACCAGCAACGTGCGTAACTGCAATAAGTACAGACATCAATGCTACTAACTGGACAAGTACAGCCATACCTTGGGCTATTGTCTCTTCTTTTAGAACTCCTAGGTAAGTCATTACTAATGCCATAAGTCCTAAAGCCACAGCAATCTTTATTACTGCTGTACCAGCCTGCTTGATACGATTACCTTGACCCGCCATACCGATAATATAAATCAATGCTGTTAAAGCTAACATTATACCGACTAACGACAATACAGGTCCTAATAGTTTATCTTTCGCATCCAGTTTAGCAAGAGCTTGTAATGTCTTTGTTATAGCGAATAGTGAGATTACCAGAGCTATAACAAGTTTTGCCATGCCTTCTGTGTTTTTGCATAGATTGCTTACAACAATCATATATAAAGCCAAATATGCTAAAGACTGAAACATTGGTTCAAGCGTATCTTTACTCTGCTTTAACTGTTCTCTGGTTATACCATTCTTTATCAGCCATTTTAACGCTAATTCTATAAGAACTAATGAGCCAACCAAAGCTAATACAGACAAACCACTACCCAATGACATTCTAGATGACGCTATTGCAACCATTGATACAATAGCCATAGCTTCAGCCAAGGCTAGCAATTTATTCTGTATGCCTTTAATATCAAGCTTTGCTAGTCGCTTCAATGATGCAACAAGCAAGAATACACTACCGGAATAGAATATCAACCAGACACCAGAAGTCTTAATCTCCGGCGCAAGCTTACCCAATATTGCAACAACACCAACTAAAGCAGCTAATATGCCGGCTAGAACTGCTAATCCTATAAATGAATTCTTATCCCACGTTATTGTGGATAATACAGCCATTGCAGCGCTAACTAAAAATACTGCTGTAGCTGTTGAAAGCATAATCTTAGCCAACGCATCCATCATCTCATTGAACTTTTTGGCATCTGTTAATGATTTAGACGCTTTTGAACCTAGGAATGCAACTACAGCGATCATAGCAGTCATAGCTAACATGACTTGTGTTAACGCTTTACTTGCCGGTTCCAAATCATACTTCTTATTTACTATAGCTAAGAATGCAATAGCGGCAACTAAAGCCGCCAAAGCTAATATGGCCTGAGTTATTATCTTAGCTGTTCCTTTTTTATTAAGATAATCTCTAACTCCGTCAAAAGCTCCTTTAATTCCTTTGAAAGCACCAGTTATTGATCTTGGCAATTCGGCAAAAGCTTTAAGAGCATCTCCAGCTCTAATGGTGAATATACTCAACGAAACTGTTAATGCTGTTAAAACACCACTAAGACCAATCAATGTCAGTTTAGCAGTATCAAGATTAGCGAAAGACTTTGTGACGTCATCGATCATGGTTTTAGCTTTGGAGAATACCGGTCCTCCACCACCGCCACCACTTGGCCCTTCCCCAAAAGCACCTCTCATGTTGTCTACAAAATCAGCAACATTTTTGGTTTTGGAGAACGCATCGGCAGTCTTTTTAATCTTACTGTATCCTTCTTCTACATTCGCTAAATAAGTTGCAGTGTCTTTGAGCTTACCGCCATCTTTAAACTGCGCTATAAATTTCGTTACTCCACCTTTAGCATCACTGGCTAATTCCGTCATCTTTTCTAAAGCTGAATTTATACCGTCTAGTAACTTATCCATTGTCGAGGAATCGGCATCGTTAAACGACGAAAAGAAGTCACCAAGGGCACCTTTAGCCTGACTAAATAGCTCTATAAGTTTAGCTATTGCTTTCTCAGATAGCTCTATCAATTCGTCTTTAAGCTTCTGAACTGCTGGTAATTGAACAAATCTACTAAAGAACTCCTTTAATACTGCAGATACCTTAGTAAATGTAGTAATTATAAACCTACCAGCTCTGACTATGAGGTTATTTGACTCAAAGAACTCTCTAAACTTCTTTATGGCGCTTCCCATCTTTTCTCCGATGGAAAGTATGAGATCTAACACTGTTGGTAACACGCCAGATAATGTATTAAAACCAAAAGCAACAACATTTACCAAAACGTCTCCTACCATTTTGAAAATGCTGAAGATACCTTCGAAGAATGTTTGTAGTTTGAGGGTTCTCTCTTCGGTCATTTTAAAACTATTGATTAGTTTATTAAAACTTCCAAGTAAAGTGGTAAAATTCTTTTTAGCGTCTTTAAAAGTAAAGACTGCTTTAAATGCTCTTCCAGCAGCTTTGGCTACAGCAGCAAAGTTTTCAATTATTGTTACTATTCCAGATACTGCGTTCTTGAGCAAATCTATATTATTACGTTGTTCTTTCTCTCTCTGCTGAGCTTTTATGGCGTCTTCACGAGCCTGACGCTCTTTCTCTTTAGCTGACACAACCTTTTCGGTCGATTCAGTAACACTCTGAGAATATATCTCATCAGCTTTAGCCATGTCAAAGTTAGCCTTATACATGGCATTAACATAGTCCTGATAAGTCTGGTAAGTATCTCCTAAAAGATTCTTTCTTCTCTGTCCATTACCGTAATCACCTTGTATAATGCTTTTGGCCATGTTACGTATCTCATCGGTTGCTTCTCTAACAACTGTGGCAGCCTCTTTAGCATCATCAGCTATCTTTTTAATGCCTGATTTCTCAGCAAAATCGTTAATCGTATTGGCTGTGTCTTCTATAAAACCGGCTATGGTGTCAAATATATTAGCGATTTTAGTTACAATACTTGTTAGCTTATCACTTTTCAAATATTCCTGATCATTAATATTATAGAAAAGACCAAGTATAGAATTTCCAAGATGTCCAACAGAAGAGACTATTCTTTTAAACGGATCAGCTAAAGGTTTCAATAAATTAACAACGGAACGAACAGCTTTCTTAACATTTCCTAAAAATTCTATAAGATCGCTATTCTCAATTATTCCACCATAAAATATCTCACCAATTCTTGACAGCTGGGCCTTAATGTTCTTAAGTACACCTGAAAGTGTACTATCGGCTTTTGCGGCCTGATCGCCAAATGCCTCAGACATTGCGTCTGAGAATTGCTTAAAGCTTATCTGACCTTTAGAAACCATTTTTCTGATTTCTTCCTCAGACTTGTTAAGTGCTTTACCTAATACGGCTGCCGCATTAACACCGTGAGCAGAAATCTGACTAAGCTGCATACCCATTAGTCGACCATTACCGGCTACAGTAGCAAATATATTACCCATGTATTCAAAGTCGGTATTAGTCATTGCAGCAAGACCGGCGACACCTCTTAACGCTGTATCCATCTCTTCTCCAAGTTGTACACCCGAAGAAGCAAACTGCGAAGCTGTACTTACAGCGGCATCAAGTCCATAAGCAGTTCCATCTACGGCCTTAGAAGCCGAATCAAACGCTGACTGAACTTTCTCTGCATCATGTAATAATCCATCAAGCTGAAACCTGGCATTTGCAACCTTCTGTGCTCTTGACTTACCGCCGGTCATAATCTGACCAATTGCAACGCTGCTTAACTTCTCAGCCAAGTTTATAGCACTATTAGTAAGACGTTGTATTACAGCCATACCAACGATTCCCATAGTGCTGAATCTATCAGTTAATGCCTCAATAGATTTTGTTATCGTTGTTAAATTTAAACTATCAACGTTTCGCTGTATGTTGGACATGTCTAAAGCATTAGTATTAATCTCTAATGCTTTTTTAAGACCATCTAAGGAGGTTATTGTCTGCTTTATTCCACGTTCGAAATCAGCATTTTTAAATTGCATCTCGACAACTCTGTTATCAACTGTTGTACTCAAGCTTCATTAACCTCCTTCCATATCTCATTTGCCATAGCATCAAAAATAGATCTAAGAGCCGGATTAATGTAATCAATACCTTCAACCCAAGCTCCAGATCTTGTTCCATGACCGTATTGCAGCATAAGTGCTACATTAAACCAGTCATCAACTACATTGTCATTAACCCAATGAACACTTACTAAACCTTTTTGTTCATCTTTCTCAATCTCATATCTCCAAGAAGTAGCAGTTAAACCTGTATCTCTTGGGGTAGCATTAGCAAGGGCATTAACACCTTGCTGACCGAACATATGTAAATATCGGTCTATATCAAGCTTTTTGTTTCTCTTTAAAAAGCGCTCTAAGTTATTAAAGTTCCCGCTATGCTTTACTGAAATCATATGTTTTATCCTTTGGAATGCATCTTAGCTCTATTCCTAGCGTTTATGGCTTTGTTTCTTGCTACTAGCTCACTTCTTGATAGCTTATTATCTCCGGTGTTTTCCTTAACAGAATATATCTCTATCAGCTTTATCAAACGGTTAATATGCCATCTTTCACATTCTTTCGGTATACCTAACTTGAACATGAAGTAATAAAGAAGCTCACTAGTTAAAATTTCTTTTTTGCCAGAACGATCTTGATTATGTACTTTTACTGTTGTGGCACTCATTGGGTCGTTTATGTACGCATTTATCTTAGCTATTTCAGTATTTGGTAATGCTTTATAGACTAAATCCGGTACATCATTGTTTATCGTCATACATCGAATGTAATCATTAGATTCATCCAATGTCATTTTCATGTTTTCATTTATGTAAGGAAATGGCTTATGCCATCTTGACTCCCATTTTGAAATTGAAATGAGAGAATGTTCAAGAATTAAGTTATAAGGCTTTTCTATGTAATAAAATTCCTTAGTTTCTTCGTCGTATAATTCTTGTTCTTGTACACGAATCGGTAATGGCATATGTTTTCCCCTTTACTCGCTTACAACTGTATCTTTAGATTCTCCATCGTCACCATAGATCATCTTATCAAGCTCATCTTTATCTACTACACCATCTTTTATCTTAGCACTCATCTGTGCAAGCATTGCTGGTGGCATAATACCATTGAAGAACTCTGTTGCAGCACCTTCCTTTGAAATGAGCTCCATTATGAGCACACTATAAGCTTTACTCTGCTTAAATTCGTTAAGAACCTCTTCGTTCTTGATGAATCTCTTACCATCGTCAGACTTAACACCATATGACTCGCATATGAACTTCTCGAATATAGAATAAGCTTCTGAAGTCTTATTGGTAGCCAGAAGTCTTGTGAGGTAGGCCTTATAACCGTCCTCGCCATCTACTGAGAAGTTGTATCTCATGATATCAGCTTCATCCAGATTAAAGTAAAAAGGTTCTTTTCTTTCTGTACCATTGTAATCGGTATACTTAATAATTTTCTTATACATATTCCTTATCTCCTTTTAATAAAATGAGGGCACAGTTTCCCCATGCCCTCTAATATTATCAATTAGCCATTAGCAGCTGCGGTTACAACCACCGTACATGTATCGGTATACGAAACACTATCACTATCTGTGTAAGTAGCAGTGATTGTTGTACTACCAGCGCCCTCAGCGGTTACAGTACCTGTTGATGCACCAACGTCAGCTACAGAAGATGATCCTGTACTAAATACTATAGAAGCATCAGCTGGATTCTTGTTAACTGTGAATGTAAATTCATCACCAACCGTAAGAGCGAGATAATGCTTATCAAGTTCAACGAAAGGTATAACGCTTCCGCCAAAATACTCAATAACTTCTGAAGGAAGAGGCATCTTAGGATTAGATCCACCCTCTGTACCATACAGAATATATTCGAATGCTGCGAGCTTTGTAGGGTCAACCTTTGTTGAGTCTATCTCCAGGTATGAGGTTGGCTTATACTCAACACCATTTATTGTTCCGATAGGAATAGAAGTTGTCTCAACTTCAAAGCTCATAGCCTCAACGTCTGTTGAATCATTGATAGTTCCATAAGATTTCTCTGTTGGTGAAGCAGTAGCGTTGTATACCAGATGGATCTTATAACCATAATCCTGGAACTTAACATCATTACCGATTCTTGAACGATATGCAAAACCGAATGGCTGTCTTGTCTGCATTCCTGCTGTTATACCAGGAACAAGCTCAACCTCACCGTTACAAGCTCTAAATCCATCAGGATATGTGTAACACTCAATTGTAGCACCAAACTTCTCAGCTGCACGAAGAGAAAGATACTTCATGTTATCAGCCCAGATGTCATTAACATCAGCACCTTCATGCTTATCAGTTACTTTTGAAAGACCTGACCAAGCCTCACCATCTACGTATTCATACTTCTCAGGCTGACCTGAAGCAGCAGTGTTCTTAAGAGGGAAGAACATACCTCTGTCGACACCAATTTCGTAGAATCTTTCACCGGTCTGGTCCCATTTTGCTAAAAATTCTGCCATTGTTTTAGTCTCCTTTTTAATAATAAACTGTTAGGACATCATGATTAAGATTGTCCGCAACATAATTTCGATTGAAACTTATCTCTTGAAAGTGGTCTATTAACTTGTCCACTACATCGTTATCAGGATTAGGGTCAATATATATAAGCTGATAAGCTTGTCTATATATGTATGTTTTGTTATCGGCATATGTATGTTGGCCTCTGTCTCTCTGGTATCTTATACATGGATAGTTCATTCTCACTGTTCCTGGAGGTTGAAAATACACATTTCGACTTCCAAGTATTGTACATAATTCCTCATGTAGTTGGAGTCGTCGGTTGGTAGTCTGTCCCATTGTATTCTCCTCCTAAAGCAAGTCGTATTCTCGGATAAGCAGGGATTATTGTACTAACTTTCCACTTAGATCCGTAAACCTCGACATACTTAATAAAACTTAAATTATCTAACAAATAGGTGTCAGCTACGATGTTAATTTCCTCGCTTAGTGTAATGTGGTCATTTACTTCATTAGCTTTATCCCATCTACGGTCAAGGCGAATTACGTCACCATAATAGTTACGTTCTGTTGTAACATGCTGCCAAACACCAGGCGTTACTTCCATGTCCTTGACAAAGCCCACTTTTCCATAAAATTTACTCATAGCTGACTCCCATTTTGAAATTTATTAGCCTTCTGCTACAGAAAGAGTAACAGTCATTGCTGAGAAAGGTCTAACAAGTGCACCAGAACGTCTGGTCTCGATCAGGTACTTATACTGGTTGTAATCGATATCGAAATCATCGAAGATACCCTTGGCTGCATTCTTATCGTTACCCAGGTTGTAGTCCTTCATGTTAACAATTACACCAACAAGGTCCTTAGAATCGATCTTCTGACCTTCCATAACCTCAACAGTTACGATTCTGCTTACACGAAGTGCTGTAGCAAGCTCCTGCTCTGTCTTGTACAGTCTGTGTCCGATGCCATCCTTAAGAAGAAGCATCTCTGTAAGCCAATCTTCAGTTGTATAAAGTGCAGGATTTCCTGAACCTTTGTAGTTCTTACGTGCACGAAGGATTGCCTCGATTATTGCATCAGCTTTCTCAGCTCCTGTAGCGCCAGCTTCAGCCTCTACATCAACCTTAATGTTGAACAGAGGAACATCCTTGGCAATTGGTCTGATGCAATCTTCCTTGATCTTGTCCTCTGAAAGGTTATCTCTACCATCACCGATAAGAATTGCTCTTGCGAGTTCCTCATCCAGCATTACTTCCATCTCGGCCTTGATCCACGGAACGATATCAAAATCTGTAATGTCGAGAATATCATCTCTATCCAGCTTCTGCTTTTTATAGATTGTACATGGTCCTGTTACACGCTTAAGAGTTGTGAATACTTCTTCCTTCTTAAGCCCGCCCTTCATGTAACCTTTAGCTCTAGCATCATCTTCTGTGATGTTAGCATACAGAGACTTAATTCTGCTGAATGGTGTCTTGCTAGCGCCATTAAGTACTGAACTAACCCAATCAGTATTTCTCTTGATCCACTCAGGTGGGTTATTAAGACTCTTATACTCTGGAAGGAGCATATCTGCATCATTAAAGCCATATGTCTGCTGACCGATTGCTGTATCCATTCCTGTTGTGTCAATAGAGTGCATAAGGCATGCTTCCTTAAGAGAACCAAGTCTCTTAGCATCAGCAAACACCTGCTCAATCTCCTCATGTGAAAGGATTTCTCCCTCTTCATAGTTGTCGTCAGCGTCAAAAAGATTGTGTTTCACGTTGTCATCCTCCTCATTATTTCCGCCTTTGGCATCTTCAATAGCCTGGCCTATAATTGCATAAACTGCTGTTTTCTGATCTTCGTTGAGGGTATCAAATACCTCTCCAACTGTCTTACCTGAGCTTTCAGGCTTCTTACCTTCGTCTGCCACTTCTTTTTCCTCCTTTTTGTCTTCTTTGGAATCGTCGGCATGTTCAATAGTTTCTTCTGTCTCTTCTACAGCGTCTTCTTCATCTTCATATTCCTCTTCTAAGTCACTGTGTCCGAATTCAAAGCCTTCAATGTGGCAAGCTATCATAGCCTCATCTTCAGCCCAGTCATAATCTCCATCGCCATGAGCTATCATAGGAAAATCTATTATTGCTCCAGGGTTAGCTCCAGCAAGCACTACACTTACTTCTTTAATAGAACCGTGTAATACATCTCTGTTTTTAGACTGTTTAAGTTTGTTTGCATAAATAGAAAGGGAACCCAAATCGCCATGATTAATGAGTTCCTTTGTTATCTTTGCTTTATCGGTATTGTTAAAATAGCATTCTGCCCATACGCCATCTTTCTTATTGTGAAGTATGGCATGACCTAAAACCATCTCTGGATCATCATGGTTATGAGCATAAACGAGAGGTACTTTCTTACCATCATCGTCTTTAAATGCGTCTCTTCTTATTGTGCGGCCATCACTACACTTGATGTCATTCTTAGTAGCCCAGCCTGCAAAATCAAAAGCTGCCATTTTGAAAAACTGTCTCCTTTCATAGATTTTATTCTAATTGTTCTTCAGAGTTCTCATCATCTTCAGACACGTCAGGCGCTTCATTACCTGTTCTCTGTGTAGATTCGACCGTATTAATATTAGGATTAATAAGCTGATCTGCCTGTGGATCGTCAGCAGGTTTGAAACCGATAATGCCTCTGACTTCGTTAGACGTGAGTACCTGACCTGATATGAACTTATCTGCTATTTCTGCAATGTTCTTTACTGGTACGAGTTTGAATGGCTCTCTAAAGAATTTGATAGACTGCTTTTGTGTTCTGGCAGTCTTAGTTAAGAATTTACGTTTAAATTCGTCCGTAATGGCTGAAAGAACAGGCTCGATTGTCGTGTTGAAATAGTTCAGCATTGTCTGTTCATCTGCTGTACCGTTGAGAATTGTCTCTGAGATGCCAAGCTGACTATAAAGAAGATTAGTTAGATAGGTAATCTGATTCATAAGATTGTTCTCAATTGGACGATTAAGTTGTGTTACATGCTCTGTGGCATCAACATAGGCTATTCCATACTTAGAACCGGCAAGCTGCTTTTCTATGTTTTCTCTTCTTTCTTCAGCCTGCTTTTTTCTAGTTTCATTACGGATTGTATATGGTAACTGAATCAACAAATCCAATTTACCGGCGCTTGATTGTTCATCAACAGCATCCAACAGCACAAGTTTTCTTAACAGTCTTCTTAGTACTGAGTTTGGCTCGTTCATTATAGCGTAGAATGGATTCTCGATAATGGCGACGTTCTTCTTTAAGCACACTATTTGCTCTCTTTTTCCAGTGTTCTCATTGTAAACTTCAACCTTTACTGATCTAGGAAACCATTCTACAATTTTGCCAGTTCTCATTGCTAAGATGTCATAAGAATTCGTATACATTGGATTCTCAGATGTATCCGTTGGTACAACTGCGACGCAACCCTCATCAAATAGAGACATTACTAAATCCTGAAAGAATGCTCTGCTCGTCTGGTCAAGGTTGGCGTCTAACGTTAAACATTCGTTGAGGTGTGAGTCGATTGTTTCCTGATAAGAATCATTGTCATCAACTCTAACATGTCTAATCGTTATGTTTGAACAGTCTATAGCTATACGATTGTATATAGCTGAGATAATAGACCTATCATTACCATATGAAAGTACTGTACGATCAGGTCTTTGGTAATTTCCATATGAATAATAGCTAGAGGGGACTTTTGTCGGGTCTCTGCCCAAAAATGCATTCCAGGCGTTTTTAAACCTTATTGAAAAATTATCTGCCATTTTGAAATTTTGCTCCTATTTTCGCCTTTGGTATATTAGGAATTTTTCACCACCGGTGTCATGATAATCTACGTATTTAAATCCGTTTTTCTCTGCAAGTTTTCTAGATGGAGTATTCTTTTCCCAAACACCCCAAGTTAAAACATTTACGTCTTTACATTTTTCAAAAGCTTTAATACCTTCTTTAACGGCCTTATCCGCGAAACCTTTTCCTCTATAATTAGGATCGTTCCTTGTCATTATACTTATAGCGGCTTCGCCTTGCTCTTGATTCCATATATCCAACGCGGTTACTGGCACATCTCCATATTTTATCAACACTTGGTCGATTAGGTATTTAGCTTCTCCTTTTTTTAATAAATGTTCTGGGGGGGTCTCGTCATCTTGCATCCCCATTACCAGTTGCTTATCTTTTTTGCTTAGTGTTCTATAAATTTGATTACTAGTTTCTTCAGAACCTTTAACATGTCTAGTTAATGGATATGGCGGACCTTTACGTACGCCCCATTTCTGGCCTTTTATACCATGATGATAAAGTTCCATAACATTTACTCGCTATCAGCTGGTACGAGTGTAAGACCTGAAAGGCCCCAAACCTGAGTTCTCTTAACAGTTCCGTCAGACTGTACAACCTTAAAGATCTGAGAATCTTTGTATGTAACTTTGAAAATACCAATCTTATCTGGATCATCAATGATTTCAATCAGACCTGAACTTTCAGATGGGTCCATTCCAACAAGTACAGATGTAGCATCAGCGTCAAGATCTGAAAGCTTGATGCCTATGAAGTATCCTGGGCCCCAATCTGTTACGATCTGTCCCTCAAGCTGCTCAAAAAGCTTACCTGTGATCTGGTTACCACTTACTTCAATGTCTTCCTGAATTTGTGAAGCTGTTGTTCCCCAGAAATCTGTAGCATCAGGAGCTGCAGCAATTGTAAGAAGTGACAAAACGCTTGAAGCTGCTTCAGCTTTGTTGATAGCTTTGATCATTCCAGCTATTGTCTGAGAATCGTTTGTAAGATCTCCCTGCTGGCCGCCCTTAGCTTTAAATGTGTCTTTAAGCTCGTCTCTAATTGTCTTAGCCATTATTTAGTTCCTCCTGTTTTTATTCAAACGCATCAAGATTGGCTTTGTATGCTACCCATGCATCCATCAGGGCTGCAACATTATCAATCTTTTCGTCATAACGTTTCTTTAATAGTTTACGGTTACCATTTGTGTCCTCCATGGTAATACAATTACCCATGGCAAATTTCATTAGCTCTTCGTCAAAGAGGAGCAGTCTCTCTTCTGCTAGAATTTTAATCTCACCCAGAGGTACTGATTCTGTTCGTGCTCCCTGTATAACTTTCTCTATTCCAAATGGGCCATTCTCCTGTTCCCATCTTGCTACAAACTCTTTAGCATTATACGGGTCGAATCCAAAAGCTCTAACATCGTAGTCAGCATCCATAATAAACTGATCAAGATCGTCGTAGACCTCCATCATGTTTAAAACCGTGCCGTCCATTATTATTAGACTTCCTTCTTTTATGAACTGATCATAAAGATGTCTCATTGATGCTTGTAACTTGGATAAGGTTAAGTCTGTAATGTAGCTTCGCGTCTTAACACCAAACGCGCCATTACTAAGCGGGAATAGAAAAGTGAATGCACAGAAATCATCACCTTGAGATAAGTCGGCACCCATTGAACATGGCATAGACCAGTAATCCTGGTGTCTATGAGGTTTAGTTTCATCATATGTGAAGAAGTATGTATAACCCTCCATAGGTATACCAAATCTTTTAGCTAAAATATCATTACGCGTTGCCGGGGCTTTCTCAGCTCTGTCAACATCTAACTGATATGCTTCATAGCTAATGGTCTTGCCAATATTCGGATTGGCTTTTTCCCACATGTCTGGGTCATTTACTTCTTTAATATCATCTAGTCTGTAATACCAGATGGATGTATGGATAGAACTGTCATAATTATCCCTAAGAATATTAATAAGCTCCATCTTCATTGTGTCGCCAGCACCATTACGAACTGTACCCTCAGAACTTGTTGCTACTATTAGATAATCGTTGTTCTTCTGGCAACCCTGCTCTATTGGTCCTATAACATCCTCTCGAATATCACCAGAAAGCCATTCGTCGACTGTTGCAATCTTTGTCTTCAGTCCCTGTAACTTTGGTATAGACATGGGTCTGACCTCGAGAAGTGAGCCAGTTATGAAGTTCTGAATACCTAATTTGGTAGACATTATCTGAGGTCTTGCCGCTGGATTACCAGTAGTATTGTTCTTACTGCCTTGAGTCCAATAAGTGAATAACGGTCCTCGCGCGCGTGCGATAGCGGTTCGTATAGGCGACATAACCTCTTCGGCCTGTGGCATTGTTGGAGCTACTGTGATTTGATGCGTAGTCTCAACATCACAAATTAAAAAATACGCCTGAACACATGCGGCGTACATTGACTTAGCAGCACCTCTGGCTACTATCAAATATTGTTTATTAATCAGTCTCTTTTTCTCTTTGACTGTTTTGTAATGGCCTGAGCCATTATCGTTCTTTACATAAACTCTTTTCTGAACAAAATAGTACCATCCAAATATCTGCTCACCCCAGAGTTTAAAAGAATCTAATAATTCGAGATCATCACCGTTGGATAGGGTCAATTCATGCTCACAAAATGCAACCCAGCCTTCTACCGCGTTGTCATCGTAGTAAACGCCAGGATTGTCTATGAGATCCTCGATCCTTTCCATTTCCTGACGAATCTCTTCGCAAACTGGTATTTCACCTCGTTCTACTCTGGCTCTGAACTGTCCGTAATAGATAGGTGTTGCTGTGTTACTAAGCATTTTATCTCCTTATTTATTATTTGAACGGTTCAAACGATACTGGTCATAGTCATATTGTGTACCAGTTGTCTTTTCAATCAACTTATATGGCATTTCATTACCGTACATCATAACTATTCTATTGCCATTTTTTAAACCGTTTTTAAACATCTCAGATTTTTCTTTTTTAAAGTCATCTAAATTGTAATTACTGACTACTGATTTTGCTTTGTTTAAGCTATTAATATGTGTATTATAATCTGTATTAATAGCGTTATATGCATTCTTCCACTGACCTTCTTTTTCGACTATTTTTTTAAACTTTTTACTTTCCGTAGCCGCTTTTAAATTTTTACCAACATCATCCATTTTGGTTTTATTACTAATATCTTTTTTAATTGCCTTTTGAAGCAACTTATCTCCTTTAGCATGTAATTTAGATCGATGCTTTTCTATATAAGATAGTTCTTTGTCTCTATCGGCCGTTAATTTATTTATACGTTTATCATATGACTTGGTGTGTATGTTCCTGAGCTTATCTAGTTTTTTTTGTCCTGCTGGGGTTAGCGTACCATCTTTATTCTGATAGCGTCTAACACCCCATCGTTGGCCTTTAACGCCGTGGTGGTAAAGCTCTAAATCATAATCATTCTCTACCCAATTGGGTAATCTGTATACTTCCATTGGGGGGTCCTCCTAATTGTCTTTTTCTAATAATGTAGTCAACATACTTAAAGAGAATCCTGCTACAGCCGGTAATGGGTTACCAGATATAGTTGACAATGCTACTCCAACTGCGGTTCCGCCATAAGATATAGTTTTCATAGCCACTTGATCCCATGGTGTATCTGCAATCTTATCCAATACTTTATCCGCATTGACTATACCGTAGCCTATAGCTGTACCAGCACCAACGGCCAATATAGGTAATGCCACAGCTCTCACTGGTGTAGGAACTGCTAATATAGCATCCGTAATGGCTTTACCAATTGATGCTTTATTGGCATTAATACTGGCTAATGCGGTCTGCATCAACTGGGACATAGACATCGATGACGTGGAAGCTTTAGACGCTTTTAAACCAACTAATGCTGCTTCGCCAATTAAGGCCCCTTCGATTCCTCTTTTTACAAATTTATTACTTTTTCCAACTTTATCTGGTCTATAACGAAGATTACCTTCTCGCGTATATGTACCATTAGCGAATTGGAAACGCCGTACACCTTTACGCTGACCTTTTATGCCAGAATGATAAATATCCGTCATAAACTCTCTCCTTTTAAAGAAGAGGAGTTGAGCTCGTTAGTGGGTAACAAAAAACTAGTTCAGCTCCTCTATATAAGAAATAGAAAGCAAATTTAAACTGAAGTCTTATAATATTGCTCAAATCTAGTAAAAAACGACTTACTGCTGTCTCGTCATGGTGCTATTACTTTCTATTTACTTAGCTAAATCATTGGTTTGTTTCTTAAATATAGGGGCGAGTTTAAAGCTTTTAAATACTTCTCTCGATCCATGTCAGTGTCAAATGCCTCTATTTTAGAAACTTTTTTATCTATTTTGAATCGTCCTCCTTCGAAGACATCATCTCTTTTCATGTTTTTAGGTACCATCGATGTTACATAATAGTTGCCTAAATCTAACACTGAATTAACAACCATCATGCCTTTAGAATCATACTCTTTATCATTGTCGAAAAGTTTTTGGATCTTCTTTACAACATCCGGTTGATATCTTTTTACTTCCATATTAATCACCCCTGATACCTAAAATTACGTTTGGTTTCGGTATATCTTTGTCTTTTATCGTCATCGACATGACCATACCTATCGGTTCTAGAACTCATAGTGTCGTTATCTCCAAGCCATACTTTTCCTTTAGTAAAAGACGTTCCAGTAGGCCATCTAGAAGATTGAGCGGAGTCCATACGAATAACACTATCTTCCAACATGTGTTTCACATTTGGTGTTGCCTGATCAAGTCTTGTAATTACACAAAACTGATTCGGATCATGCGCTTCAGCCCTTAAAGCCTCTTGTAATGTCCGATAAACTCTTGCTATTTGGCCATCTTGTACTTCTATTCTATCTTTAACCACTGAGAAATGCATTGCATGACCCGATCCATCGGATCTACGAATGCTTATCGTCCCACTCCCATGGTTACCAAAAGACTTGATTTTTCGTTCTATGTTTTCATAACTTTTTTCTTTGTATGCCACGGCACCGTCCCAATGGTATTCAATAGCTGAACTCAACATTCCATACCGGGATCTTCCCGCATTAAAGTTTGCAGGGTTAAAACCTCTTTGTACTAATTCCACCATATCTGAACATTTTGAACAGTTATTGTGCGTCGAAATGTCGTTACTTCTACGATTAATCTGTTGTAATGTACCAATGTGGTTACTCCAACCATTTTCTCTTATATCGCGTTTTGTAGTGTCAGGAATCATGAAAAATGAACTTTTACTATAAGTTTCATCCTTAAAATTACTATCTAATAATTTTATTACATCGTCGTTTTCAAGCGGGTTTGCGAATTTCCATGATCCATCAGAATATGTAAACTTATTAACATCTCTTAAGCCTAGATCTGTATCCCTGTATTGTTCCTGGATATACATTGGTTGCTTAAAAAAATTATCCCATCCTCCGAATTTTTGTACTTCAGCATCCGTAAGGGAGTACATTTGGCCTGCCGCTGCAAATGAATGCTGAGAACCGACATTATGACCTTGATGTCTGTCTTCATTCTTACCAGCTTTAATATCTCGGCTTATCTTTGCGTCTAGCGGGTATGGCGGTCCATTTTTTACACCCCAATGTTGTCCTTTAATACCATGATGACATAAATAGGAAGGTAATCTACGTACAATCATATAATTACCCCCCCTCGTTAACGATTCTGCTTTTCAAGCTCTTCGATGCGTTTCTGTAGCGCTTCTATAGTTGCTTGAGAAACCGAAGTCTTATCTTCACCACTTTTAACTCTATCGTTCCTTATGATGTTTGCTTCTGCTTGACTTTTAGCTTCTTCTTTCTTAAGCTTTTTAATCTCTTTACGCTGCTCAGAAAGATTTGCTTTTTCATACTTTAGATCAGCAATATCCATACTAACACTCAAAATGTCGCGTTGTTCTTGAAGACTTGCTAGCTTTGATTTTACTTCTTTAGTTTCTTTCTTTTTAATAATGCCCATATTAGAAAGGGAATTATAAACACTAGAAGCACTCTGGGCTATACTACTAACAGTGTTTGCGGCATTCATAATATTATTTAATCTAGATTGAAATTTTGCAGACTTTGCAGCGGCTTGCTGTGCTGCTAGGCTATCCAAACTTTGTTTAAAATTCACCCTAGCTAAAGCTTCTTCATACTCTTTTGCAGACATCTTATGCTGGAATTTCTGAATATCTTTAGCACTTCCAGTTTTTATTACTTCAGCTCTTTCTCTTCTTTCAGCATTAGCCTGTTGAAGCTTTTTAACTTTCTCTTCTTTCTCTCTCTGCTGAGCCTTCATCTTCTCCACTCGTGCTTTTCTAACTTTTTTCATTTTGTGTTTATCACGAGCACGTTCTATGAAGTTCTTCTTTTTAGCACTCTTTTTTACTGCAGCGCTAGTCTGACTATCTAATGGATAAGGAGGACCATTTCTATCTCCCCACTCTTGTCCTTTTATACCATGATGATAGAGTTCGGAGTCTGGTAATCTTCTTACAATCATTTACTTTTCCTCCTTATCATCCTTTTCTTTTTCATCATCTTTATTTATTTCTTTATTAGCAATTGCTAATGCATTTTTAATAAACTTTGGTATTGGTACTCCAAGTTTTTCCAAATTCTCGCATACTGATATGAGTTCCATTACAATAATATAAAGACTTATACCGTCTGCGACGAGTGTAGTTAAACCAAAACCAACAACAAATATCTCACCTATAAGTATTGCTGAGATTTCTCCAAGTTTCTTGCCGAGCCCCTTGCGTAGTATAGATGAGTTCAACTCTTTCTTTATCCAAGCATTTGTTATGCCGGTTATTATGTCGATGCACATTAGGATTACTGGCAACATTACAGTCCAGATGTCATTAGTAAAGTGAAATGAGTTTAGTAACTCTCTAATTTCGTCCATAATTTCTCCTTTAAAAAGAACTATCTGTTATACATTTCTTGCATCTTTTTAATTGTTGCTGAGCATTCCATATACTCCTCGGTTATTTCATTCATGCATTTTTCCATGTACTCTGGCACTTCAGAATATGCAGATGTTACTTTATTATAGTAATCCACAGACATGTTATAGAAATTAGTAGCATGTTCCAATTCTTCTTGGCTCATCTTATATAGCATTTTACCCCAGCTTGGGTCCATGGCTTTAATCTCTATGGCACGCATAATATAATCTTTAGCGCCATCTAGTTCTTCTTTAACGTGTTCTTTAAGATACGTTTAATTCATGTCATTCTCCTTAAGCAAATATAAACGCATCATCCAATAGTTACTCAGACAAGCAAAGGCTCCCTAACTAATAAGCTAAGGAGCCCTTACTCCTCTTGCTTATTAGCCGTTAACTGTAGCTGCCTGAGAGCCACTACCGGCCCATGCAACAAAGCGACCAAGACTATTAAGAATATCCTGTGTCTGTCTATTGTTGCTTAGTTCAGCCTGCTGTGAAATGATCTTAGCGTTAGCATCGTCAAGACGATACTGAAGCATCTGTGTCTTAATATCACAGCAACACTGGGACATCTTAGCATCGTTAGCCTCTTCTATTGTTTCTTCATAAAATCTAAATCTTCTAATTTTAGATTTGAAATTGCTCGAATCCGTTTCTATGATGTAAAACACATCATCATCTTCATCAAACACTGCACATCTGCTATCAGGCATAGTAATAAACATTTTGGCGCTTTCAATGCCCTTAACTTTCGGCAAGTCTCTACCGGGAAGCTGTCCTAAATTATAGCCATAGAAATTATTCATTATTCGAGTCTCTCCTAAGTTCGTCAGATTCTAAATAGGCTCTCCAATATGATTCTTCTGCTCTTTTGTTATATGCTTCACACACAAAAGAATTCGCTGGTGGGTCCCATATCAGTTTTGTTTTGCAGTTTATGTACTCTTGAGCATGCGAAACTACATTTTGGTTTGTCGAGAATGCGTCCCAATCAGTATCGGCAGTTATTGTTAAGCCGTTCTCAGGACCAACTCCACCTTGAACTAATTCGGCTATGGCCGCATTAATGTGCATAATTAATTCGGAGTCAAATGCTGTAATTGATTGCTCGATGTTCAGCATAGTTTTAATACTTGAAAGTATTTTGGCCATTTTTATTCCTCGATCTTTATGTACTTGGACATAACATAGCCTCTTGCTTTAATACCAGTTCCCAAATCGCATTCGATATTAAGCCATTCGCTATCGAGTCCGCCAACAGTGTAAATTTTTACTTTTATACCTTTTACTATTCTTCCTAAAATGTTGTCACCAACTTTTGGTTCAGTTCTAACATTCAGTAAATCTGTAGTTACAACACCAGTTCTAATCTCTGAAATCTGTTCTTCTGGTGCAAGCTTCGGAACTGGATCCTCTTCCTGTTCTACCACAACTTCTGTGGTCTTCTCTTCAACTTTTTCTTCCTGTTTATTGTTTTTGTAATGTTTCTTATTCTTGTTATAGGAAGTCTTGTACTTATTGGTTTCTTTCATTATTACTCCTTCCATGGACATGTGTCATTTGGTTGCCGTTCGACATACTCTTTAGTTCTGATTATGTCTTCATTACCATAATGAATTGCATTATGTGTATCGTGGCTAACGCAAACTAAAAAATCTGGATTTGCGAGGTATTCTGTAACGTTGAGAATATCGTCATCGGTTATTGGATTCATATGATGAATGATTATTCGTCCTCTTATGTCATAACCGGTCAAACCCATATCGCATCCACAGTCTCGTGTGATTATTTCGTTCCTTAACGTTCTCCATTCATTAGAACGATAGAAATTCTGATTCAAATATCTGTCATAGCCAAAGGTTGCCTTACCAACAGCACCGGTTAGTTTCAGATACTCAAACCTTTCTTTAAATGTAGGCAGCGTAATAAGCTCTCTATACGTTCTAATCATCATACTCATCCTCATAAATATCTTGACCTGTGTATAGTTTCATAGCTTTGATGGCTTCTGCTGCTAATTCTTCTTGTCTCTTTGACGCGGCTATTGCTTCGGTCTTAGACTTTGCAAGTTCGACTTCGGCTTGCAGTTTTTCTTTCTCATACTGCATCTTAACCGTACCTTGACGAAGCCAATGAATTAATAAAGAGTCGCTTGCAGTTCCGTTCTCTATTCTTTTCTCGGCTTCATTTACAGCTTTGGCTATCAACTCATTTTCACGTGCCTCTAAAGTTAATGCCGGTGGTTTTCTTCTTGCAACTTTGGATTCTTCCTTTTTTGTTGCCATTTTCTTTCACCTTTAATTATCTAAGTGTATCAAAAGACGTTAATAGTTAGTTGTGTAGCAGAAGTTAAAAACATTTTTACAAGAGTATATTGGGGTTATACTTGATTCTTTAGAGGAGTTCATATTAATGAACAGACTATTAACGTCTTTTGATACACTTAGATAGACTTTTACCATACTTTTCAACCAGCAAAATATCCGTCATAGGTTAGACCCTAATTCTAAAATATCCCGCCGGAGCTTTTTTAAAG
>RHMF01000059.1_pt1 | contig 40175 bp, 51 predicted proteins | sample 5365151 | NCBI WGS metagenome assembly RHMF01 (sample SAMN10266501, study PRJNA497801) | feces metagenome | isolation source: feces | host: Bos taurus | place: China: Prairie of Fairy Mountain | collected 2017-08-14 | reverse complement strand
CTTTCGGCTTTCTCCGAGGGTGATATTTTTGCAGCATTTAATAAACCTCACGGCACTGTTTGCCTTGTTGATTTTCAAAACTACCTCTCTTTGATATGCAGTTCACCACTTACATACTATGCACGATTGTTTTTACTCCTTTCGTCGTGCAAACTACAGGATTCCGGGTGCCGTGGGGTTTCTTAAATGGTGTAAAAGTGTTAAAGATCTAAGCAAAACTATATTTGTAGTGGCAGAAAGGGGGATGAAAGTGTGGGCCGGCGAAAGAAAATTGCCGAAGAAGACATTCCAAGAGCTACTCGTCCCGCTTCCAATCCGGAGTCAAGAGAGAATCAGCTAATCTCCTTAGCGGTTGATCTTGCAGAGAAACAGCTTCGAGAAGGAACAGCGTCCTCACAAGTTATTACACATTACTTAAAACTTGGGACAACTGTAGCTCGCCTCGAAAGAGAAAAGTTGAAACACGAAAACGAATTGCTCGAAGCAAAGACCACGTCGCTTAAACGAGCTGACAAGATTGAAGAGCTCTACGCAAATGCAATAGCGGCGATGAATATTTATCGAGGAGCTGACGAAGATGAAGACGATTAGAACTTACACAGAGCTTTGTAAATTCGACAACTACAAAGATCGTCTGAACTATCTTTTAATGCGAGGAACCGTCGGGGCAGATACGTTCGGATTCGAGCGATATTTGAATCAGCGGTTTTACACCTCAAAAGAGTGGAAAGCAATTCGAAACCTCGTGATTGAACGAGACGGTGGTTGTGATCTTGCCTTGGAAGGTTACGACATTCACGACCGGGTCATCATTCATCACATGAACCAAATTGTTGCGTCGGACATTATTCATTCGACCGATATTCTTCTTGATCCGGAGTATCTGATCTGTGTCTCTCACAGAACACACAACGCGATCCACTACGGGGAAGAGGCTGAAGAAGAAATGATCGAGAGAAAACCGAACGACACGTGTCCGTGGAAACATTGGAAAGGAGCATAACATGTCTATAGCAAGTAAGAAAGCAGAGGGTCCCGTAACCGGAAGGGTTAACTGCGGCAAACTTAATGTCCGTGCGAACCCGTCTTCAAGAGCTGCGGTAGTAAACATTATTGACGAAGGTATGGTGGTCGACATCGATCCAAGTACACTCAACAATAAGTTCTACCGAATTCGTACCATAAGGTTTAACACAAGACCTCGTATGGATGAGGAGATTAACGGCTACTGTATGAGTAAGTTTATTACGGTCGACATGCATCCCGTAGAGAAGCCATCAAAGAAGAAAGAGAATAAGGAGTGATCGAGTAATGGACAGTATTTTACAGTCTGTTAAGAAGGATCTTGGAATAGCTCCGGAGTACGACCACTTCGACGAGGAATTAATTCTCACTATCAACTCTGTTCTTGGTGTCGTGACACAGCTTGGTGCTGGACCGTCCGGCGGATTCAAAATAGAAGACGACACCGCTGTTTGGTCAGACTTTATCGATGCTGACAGAGACGACCTCGAATTCATCAAGTCGTATGTATCCAAACGAGTCAAGCTTCTGTTCGACCCTCCGAACAATTCTTTCGCTACCCAGGCAATACAGGAACGAATGAACGAGTTTGAGTGGCGGATAAATGTGGCAGCTGACGAATACGTGAGTGATGCTGAGAGAGCTAGACAGGCCGAGGGGGTGTAGCTCGTGGCTTTGTCCAACACAGCTACTCCTATATACTACGGACAATTTCGTGACGCGGTGATGCGAGGAGAAATTCCGGTCAATCGAAAGATCGCCATGGACGACGATCTTATAGCTAATCCGGGAGTTTGGTATGACGACAAAGCGATCGACGGTTATATTCAGTTCTGTGAGAGCGAGTTAACTTTAACAGATGGCACAGAGCTGAAGTTACTTGACACCTTTAAGCTTTGGGCAGAGCAGGTGTTTGGCTGGTATTACTTCGAAGACAGAAGTGTGTGGGTTTCTGATCCAGACAATCGCGGAGGTCACTACGAGACGAAGTCAATCAAGAAACGACTGGTGAACAAGCAGTATCTCATCATTGGACGAGGTGCTGCGAAGTCTATGTACGGTTCGACAATACAGGATTTCTTCTTAAATGTCGATGTGTCTACAACTCATCAGATCACGACCGCTCCGACCATGAAGCAGGCTGACGAGATTCTTTCTCCAATCAGGACTGCTATCACGAGAGCAAGAGGGCCGATGTTCAAGTTTCTCACCGAGGGGTCACTGCAAAACACGACTGGTTCGAAAGCTAATCGGCAGAAGTTAGCCTCAACTAAGAAAGGAATTGAGAACTTTCTAACCGGCTCACTTCTTGAGATTCGTCCTATGTCGGTAGACAAGCTTCAGGGACTAAGGTGTAAGATCGCAACCGTCGATGAATGGCTTTCCGGAGATGTCAAAGAGGATGTAATCGGTGCTATTGAGCAGGGAGCATCCAAGGTTGATGATTATCTTATCATCGCAACAAGTTCGGAAGGAACGGTTCGAAACGGACCCGGGGACACAATCAAAATGGAGTTGGAAGACATCCTTAAAGGAGAGTACATCAACCCGCATGTGTCTATCTGGTGGTACTGTCTCGATAGCATTGATGAGGTTGAGGACCCGGCTATGTGGCTTAAGGCAAATCCGAATCTTGGTAAGACTGTAACATATGAGACTTATCAGCTTGAGAAGGAACGAGCCGAAAAAGCTCCTGCCACAAGAAACGACACACTCGCCAAGAGGTTTGGTATCCCAATGGAGGGCTATACGTATTACTTTACATACGAAGAAACTCTGCCACACCCAAAAAGGGATTACTGGGGTATGCCGTGTTCACTTGGTATAGACCTGTCAAGAGGGGACGACTTCTGTTCGTTCAGCTTTCTGTTTCCTATACGTGGTAGCGGGTTTGGTATCAAGAACCGAAGTTATATTACTTCCAGAACTTTATCGAAGCTTCCTCCTGCTATGCGAATCAAGTATGACGAGTTCTTAAGAGAAGGAAGTCTGATCGTTCTTGAGGGAAGTGTTCTTGACATGATGGAAGTCTACGAGGATCTCGACCAGCACATAATCGATCGAGATTACAGTGTGCTTTCTATCGGTTATGACCCGTACAACGCAAAGGAGTTTATCGCTCGCTGGGAGACAGAGAATGGTCCATTTGGAATTGTCAAAGTCATTCAGGGAGCACGAACAGAATCCGTGCCACTTGGTGAGCTTAAGAGTCTTGCAGAGGATCGACTGTTGTTCTTCGATGAATCTGTCGTGTCGTTTTGCATGGGAAACTGCATAACTCTTGTCGACACCAACGGCAATCGGAAGCTGTATAAGAAGAGAGGCGATCAAAAGATAGATGCTATAGCCTCCACTTTGGATGCATATGTGGCATTTAAACAGAACAGAGAGGCATTTTATTAGAGGAGGCAGTATGTGAACGATTATATTTTAAAGTATGAGTCAGACAACGAGTGGTTGAGTCACCATGGCATTCTTGGACAGCGAAAAGGCGTAATACGAAAGAATGTTGGCATATATTATGTCCCAAAGGGTTCAAGATCTTTAGGTGGAGCTAAGGAAAAATACGAGCGTGATATGCGTCGAGCCGAAGCCATTAACGATCTTGGTATTAGACGTGCGTATAAGAAACAGACCGCCGAACAGTATAAACAAGATCGAATGCTTGACAGAGCTGAACGTATCAACGAGAGAATGGTTCGAAAAGAGGGAGCAAAAAAGCTAAGTGAATTAGACGATGAAGTTTCCAGAGGCCGTGCCGAACTGATAAAAGGACTTGAGCGTTTAAAGGGTTCTACTGGTGAGAATTCAACAAACCGAGTGTTTAGCGAGAAAGAACTTGAGAGAGCAGCTCAAATCAGCGACAAAATGCAGTGGAAAGAAATACAGAGAAATGCGAGAGCTGTTGATAAATTAAATAAGCGGAATGAGCGTGAGTGGCAAGCGGAAGAAAGAGCTTCTAACCGTGAACTGGATCGGGATCAACGGAGACTCGATCGTATGGCACGAAAGAATGAGCGTGATTGGTTAAGAGAAGAGTCCGAGAGTGAAACAAAAGAAAAATCCAACGGGCTCGGTTCCAAGGTTGCTGACGCTGCGAAAGAAAAAATTTCAGAAAAGGGTTCTCAGCTAAAGGATAAGGTTGCCGGTCGTGATTCTAAGTCAAAAGGGTCTGCGAATGAATACGATGGAATGTCTTTAAAAGACATAAACAAACTCAAAGGCAAGAAAATGTCTGAGTTGTCTGACAAAGAACTCGACACGTTACTGGAACGTACTAAAAAAGAACAGATGACTTCCAACTTTATTAAAAATACCAAAAAGAATGAGTCTGGTGATAGTACATCCATCAGAGATCTTTCTAAGTCAGCTCAGAATTTAAGCAGCACTCTAAACGATATAAACCGAAACGCTAAGAGAAACGAACCGCTTAAAAAGACCAAGCAAATCGATTTGTCTGATAAATCTTCTGCTGAGATTCGATCTATGATCGAACATGCGAGACTGGAACAGGAGTACAACAGTATTGTAAATACTCCTCAGACCAGAAACGGTAAAGCAAAAGTTACCGCAGCTCTAGCAGCCGTAGGAACAGCGGCTGTTGTCGGAACTCAGGTGGCAGACTTCGTTATTACTGCTAAGAAGCTTAAGGAGTGACGCCATGGATTACATTGTACACTACGGCATCAAGGATCAACGCCACGGCATCCGAAGATTTCAAAATGAGGACGGAACTCTTACTGAGGCTGGTAAAGAGCGTTACGGAAAAGACGGTGCTAAACCCAAACGAAGCATGGGACACGAGGTAGGTGGTCATCAGATTAAAGATCCTACAACATCGAGCCGAGCCGAGGATAAGAACCAATCAAACATAGCGACCCTTCAGGCAGATGCCGAAAGAGAAGTTAAAGAAGCTATTGAAGCTCTTGATAAACTTAACGAGGCTGAAGCTAAATCACAGGAACTCAAGAAAAAACGCTATGGTGAGCAGAAACGTTTTGGAACATCAGGGGCGATCAACAGAGCGAGATATTCTTTGAAGGAGTATGCGAGCTATATCGAATCCGGTAAGGACTATTTCAAGAGCGTTAAGAAAAGTCTTAGTAAGAAATTTTAGGAGGAGCTCAGTAATTCGTAAAGGACAAATTCAAAATGGAATTAACACTTAGCTCCAGGCTCAAAAACGCCTGGAATGTTTTTTTGAATAGAGACCCAACAGCGTACACAAAGTACCACGGGCCGGTTTCTACATATCGACCCGATCGAATACAGCTAACAAGACGGACTGAGCGGACGATAATTACGTCTATATTCAACCGAATAGCTTTAGATTGTGCGTCGATAGAAATGCGCCACATCAAAGTTGATGAAGATGAGCGCTACATTAAAACAATTAAATCGAGTCTCAATTACTGTCTGATGGATGAGGCCAATATTGACCAGACAGGAAGACTTTTCCGTCAGGATCTGGTTATGTCAATGTTAAACGAAGGGCATGTAGTAATACTCCCGGTCGAAACAGACTCCAATCCCGATGATACAGGCTCTTACAACATTAAATCAATGCGAGCTGGAAAAGTCGTATCCTGGTATCCGAGGCATGTCAAAGTCGAGGCTTATAACGACATTACCGGACGAAAAGAAGAGATCATAGTCACAAAAGAATCAGTTGGAATCGTAGAAAACCCTTTATGGGAAGTGATCAACGAACCGAACTCGACTCTTCAGCGTCTGGTAAAGAAGCTTTCACTCCTTGATAGAGTGGACGAAGACAGTAATTCCGGAAAACTTGATTTAATTATTCAGCTTCCCTATGTAGTAAAGACTGAAACCAGACGCAAACAGGCGGAAGAAAGACGACAAATGATTGAGGATCAGTTAGCAAATTCCAAATACGGCATTGCTTACACTGACGGAACAGAAAGAATCGTACAGCTCAATCGAGCGGTTGAAAATAATCTGATGGATCAGATCGAGTATTTAACGAGTATGCTATACAGCCAGTTAGGTATAACGAAAGAGATCTTAGATGGAACAGCTAACGAGCAGACGATGGTCAATTACTATAACAGAACCATTGAACCGATTCTTTCAGCGTTCGCAGACGAAATGAAAAGAAAGTTTCTTACAAAGACTGCCAGATCTCAGGGGCAGTCTATTTCTTTCTTTAGAGATCCTTTCCGTCTGGCTCCGATCGAGAAGATTGCCGAAATCTCAGACAAGATGATCAGAGGCGAAATCATGTCTCCAAATGAACTGAGACAGAAGATCGGTATGAAGCCGTCTGAAGACCCTAATGCAGATGCTCTGAGAAACAGAAATCTCAACCAGCAGGGAACAGCGGACGCTGGAATTCAAAATGGAGAAACGACCGCTAATTCAGGAGATCCTGACGTAGCAGCAGCTGATGATCAGATCATTAACGATCTTTTGAATAGTCTTGAATCCCAGATCGACGAGATTGTCGGCGAGGCAATAGGTGAAGAGAATGGATAAAAGCAAAAGAGATGGCTTTCGTTCCGAGGGTGCTTACCGAGCCGTGCTAAACAGCAGAGGTCTCAGACACTACGCTTCACCATACTATGACCCGGTAAAGGCTCACGAGTATTACGAGGAGCACAAGAAGCTAAAGGGCAAACGGTCTTCTGCGGCATTAAACGACGAAGGTAAAGAAATCTGGAAATACACCAAAGACCAGATTACCGAGCATAAGAAAGCTGATCTTAAGACTTCGAATGAGAGCAAAAAGCAGTCGATCGAAAACCACCGAGCAGAAGCAAAGGCAGCAAGGGAGCGTATCAGTGCTCGTCTGAAACAGCTTCAGGATCATATAAAGTCCATATCTACCAAGGGTCTTTCCAAGGAAGAGCGAGCTCGAGTTTCTGCGGAAAAAGAGAAACTTAGAGAGAATTACAGGGCTGAGTCTGATGCGGCTAAGGTTGAGCGTGAACAGGTTGCCGCCAAATTAAAGGGAGCTTGTGAGGCCACAAGAGTCGTATTCGAATTAGCGAAAGCTGGTATTAACAGCTCTTACGAAGAAACGTATCAGAACGAATACGACAAGATATTAGCTGAATACGCAAAACCAGAAAAGGGTTCCGGTGGTAGTAAGGGCAAAAACATAGATTCACGTGCTCTTGAACAGTATAAGAAAAGAGGTTTAATGTGACTTACGATTTTACAGGATGGGCTACGAGGAATAATCTTCGGTGCTCAGATGGTCGTACTATCATGAAAGATGCCTTTAAAGATAATGATGGTATGACGGTTCCTCTTGTTTGGAACCATAGACATGACGAGCCGGGTGATGTTTTAGGACATGCCCTGCTTAAGAACGCCGATGACGGTGTAAGAGTGTTTGGCACATTCAATGACACTGAAAGTGGCGTTATTGGCAAAGCTCTCGTACAGCATGGTGATATTACTTCCCTGTCTATTTATGCGAACCAGCTTAGACAGGACGGAGGCAAGGTTCTCCACGGCAACATCAGAGAAGTAAGCCTTGTACACGCTGGAGCAAATCCCGGCGCTTATATCGACGAGGTTATGTATCACGGCGACGAGAGTACCGATGGCGAATCCGCCGTAATCTACACTGGTTTTGATCTTGAGTTAGCTCACGCTAACGAGGACGAAACAGAAGAACACATCGAACACGCTGATAAAGCGGAAAAAGCAGATAACGCTGAGGAGACTGTGGAAGACGTATTCAACACTTTAAGTGAAAAGCAGAAGACTGCTGTTTATGCAATCATCGGAAGCCTTATGGACGGAAAAGAAGATATTAAACACGCTGATTCAGACGAAGACGATAACGAAGATGAAACTATTGAAGACGTATTCAACACTTTAAGTGAAAAGCAGAAGACAGCTGTTTACGCAATCATCGGAAGCCTTTTAGAAAACAACGAAGTTAAACACTCTGACGAAGAAGGAGAAGACTTTATGAAGAGAAACGTATTTGAGAACAACGAGGGTAAAAACGAACTTTATCTCACTCACGCCGACCAGGAAGAAATCGTAAGACAGGCTAAGAACAACGGCAGCTTCCAGGCGACTCTTAAGGATTATATTAGCAACGGTATGTCCGAAGATGAACTCCAGCACGGATTCGACGGCATTACTAATCTCTTCCCGGATTACAAAGATGTTTATCCGGGTGCTCCGGAACTTATTACAAGAGACCAGACTTGGGTTTCTACAGTAATGAACGGCGTTCGCAAATCACCAATCAGCCGTATCAGAACTCGTCAGATGGATATTCGTGACGTAAGACTCAGAGCAGAAGGATACAAGACTAAGGGCGAACAGAAGATCGCTATGCAGAACGCTACTCTGGTATCCAGAACAACTGATCCACAGACTATTTATGTCAAGGATTCCCTGCACAGAGACGACATCATCGATATTACAGACTTCGACATCGTAGCTTACGAGTATGAAGTAATGAAGACTTTGCTCAACGAGGAAATCGCAAGAGCTATTCTTATCGGTGACGGTAGACTTGCTACTGCTGCTGATAAGATTCAGGAATCTCACATCAGACCAATCTGGACTGACGATGAACTTTACACAATTCACGGCGATGTAGACTTTACAGCGGCTGAGTCTGAACTCCAGGGTGATGACACTGATAAGCACTTCGGTGAGAACTACATCTATGCCGAAGCAATCATCACACAGTCTCTCTATCTGAGAGAAAGATACAAGGGAAGCGGTAAGCCAGACTTCTTCTGCACTCCGCACCTGCTGAACATCATGCTCCTGGCAAGAGACCTCAACGGCAGAAGAATTTACGATTCCGAAACAGACCTCGCAAGGGCTCTCAACGTCAACAGCATCCACACTGTTGAGCAGTTCGAAGATCAGACAAGAACTGTAACAGTCACTGTAAACAACGTTGACACTCTTAAGACTAAGAAGCTGCTCGGTATCTTTGTAAATCTGGCAGACTATCAGGTCGGTTCCACTAAGGGTGGCGAAGTTACTAAGTTCAGCGATTTCGATATCGACTTCAACAAAGAGAAGTACCTGCTGGAAACTCGTCTGTCCGGTGCTCTCACCAGAATTTACTCTGCAATTGTTCTGGAAGAAGACGTTACTGAGTAATTAAAGGAGAAAATTCAAAATGGCGAAATTTTACGGAGTCGTGGGTTTCGACGTTTCCGGGATAGAGGGCTTTGAAGTCACGAATCACTATAAACGAGGGGTTACCGCTGAACAGTACCACGAACAGTACTATTCCGGAGACGTAATAAGAAACACTCGAAGCTTACAAGCTGATAACAAAGTCAATGAAGATATTTCCATATCGAATCAGATCAGCATTATCGCCGATCCTTTCGTCACTGAGAATTTTCATGCTATCAGATATGTCAAATACTTGGGTACTGCCTGGCGGGTTACATCTGTCGAAGTGCAGTACCCACGTTTAATTTTATCGCTTGGGGGTGTGTTCAATGTCTAGCAGAGACCGAGAGGAACTTCAGTACATTCTGGAAGATATTCTCGGAAGCACCGAGGTGTACTTCCAGCCCCCGGCAACGTTAAGAATGAGCTATCCGGCAATCGTATACTCGCTAACCGACATAAACGATTTCAAAGCGGATAACATCCGATACGCACACAACAAAGCTTACATGGTGACGGTTATCGACAAAGATCCGGATAGTGTAATAGCAGATAAGGTGTCCGATTTAGAGCTTTGTAAGTTTGACAGGGCTTATGCTGCAGATCATCTTAATCACTTTGTATTTAGAGTATTCTATTAGGAGGTAATATATGTCAAAACTCACATGGGATGCTGTAGGGGAACGTTTCTACGAGACTGGCGTAGAGCAGGGCGTTCTCTTTGTTTATGACAACAATGCATATGGTGCTGGTGTGGCTTGGAATGGTCTTACCAGTGTATCTGAGAATCCTTCAGGGGCTGAGACCACCACACTCTGGGCAGATAACATTAAGTATCTGAACATGATTTCAGCGGAAGATTACGCTGCTACAATCGAGGCTTACACAAGACCTGACGAGTTTGCAGAGTGTGATGGAACCGCGTCTATTACTGACGGCGTATACGTAACCCAGCAGCCTCGTAAGACTTTCGGGTTCAGCTATGTAACGAAGATCGGTAATGACACCGAAGGTACAGACAAGGGTTATAAGATTCACCTTGTATATGGTTGCACGGCTGCTCCGTCTTCGAAAGACTACAACACAATTAACGATAGTCCTGAAGCCATGACACTTTCCTGGGAGGTTTCAACAACACCGATCGCTGTTCCGGGATACAAGCCAACGGCTCACATTATCATCGACTCTACCAAGGTTAATTCTACAAAACTCGATACGTTCAAAGACATTCTTTATGGAACCGATGGAACCGGTGGATCAGAGGGTACAACTTCGAGACTGCCTCTTCCTACTGAAGTAATTTCTCACTTCACAGCACAGGGCTAAGAAACTGATACGAAAGGAGTAAAACGATGTTAAAAAAGACCATTAAATATTCTGACTTCGACGGCAACGAGAGAGAAGAAGATTTCTACTTCAATCTCACAAAAGCTGAAATAGCAGAAATGGAAATGGGTGTACAGGGTGGCTATTCGGCGATGCTCAACCGGATTGTTTCCGAACAGGATGGCCCTACGATCGCCGAAACTTTTAAACAGTTCATTCTGGCTTCTTATGGTGAAAAATCAGCAGACGGGAGAGAGTTTAATAAGTCCCCAGAGATTACGAAGAAATTCACAGCGACTGAGGCTTATTCCGAACTTTATATGGAGCTTATAACCGATGCTAAGGCGGCTGCCGACTTTGTAAACGGAGTACTTCCAAAAGACATGGCGGAAACAGCTGCAAAGGCTTAGGCACTTTCTACGGTGAAGTAGTGTGCTCTCGATAACAATTCCAGGAGGAGAGTTTTGGGACGAGAGAAACGAACGGTTCATCTACATGAAAGAACGAACCATAACACTCGAACACTCTCTCGTCTCACTCTCCAAGTGGGAATCAAAATGGTGTAAACCATTCCTGTCAAATGCTGATAAAACAGACGAAGAATTATTCGATTATTTCCGATGTATGACGATCACACAGAATGTTGATCCGAATATTTACTATTGTCTGACCAAACAGAACATTCAGGAGATAACCGATTACATGAATTCTCCGCATACCGCTACCACAATTACCAGCAGAGGTCCGGCACGAAGAAGTCGTGAACAGGTGACTGCCGAACTGATTTATTACTGGATGGTAGCATTTCGAATCCCGTTTGAATGCCAAAAGTGGCATCTGAACCGTCTTATGACTCTTATAAGAATCTGCGAAATTAAGAGTCAGAAGCCTAAGAAGAGAACCCAGCGTGATGTTTTAAACGAGTATGCCGCCATAAACGAGGCGAACAAAGCCAAGTTTAATACAAAGGGATAATCAATGATTACGCTTAGTAAGGACGGAGATTTCACAAAAACCACAAAATACATCGAGCGACTGAAGGAAACAGTGCGGCTCGGAATTCTTGACAAATACGGAAGAGAGGGTGTGAAAGTTCTTTCTGAGGCGACCCCTGTGGATACTGGTGAGACTGCAAGGTCGTGGTCTTACAAGATAACTCGTGAAAGAAACTCGGCCACTCTCTCTTTTTATAATTCCAATGTTATCGACGGTGTTTGTGTCGCTGTTGTCTTACAGTACGGACACGGCACCAAAAACGGCGGATGGGTAGAGGGTCGAGATTATATAAACCCGGCTATACAGCCAGAATTCAACAAAATAGTTGACGATTTAACAAAGGAGGTGTCTAAAGTATGAGCAAGACAATCGAAGAACGCGTTGTCTCTATGAAATTTGACAATAAAGACTTCGAGAAAAACGCTTCTACGAGCTTGTCCACGCTTGATAAGCTGAAACAGGCTTTAAATTTTAAAGGCGCCTCAAAGGGTCTTTCCGAGGTAAACGACTCGGTTAAAGGCGTAAACATGAACCCGATCTTAGAAGCTGCTGATAAGATAAACAGTAACTTCTCGTTGATGGGTAGAATTTGCACCGGTGCTCTTGAAGATCTGGGTCGACAGGCGATTCAGACCGGCGAGCAGATGATTAAGTCTCTTACGATTGATCCGGTCAGAGAAGGTTTCGAAGAGTACGAACTTAAGCTCGGATCAGTTCAGACGATCTTAAACAGTGCAAGAGATGCTGACGGTAACTCGGTTGGTCTTGATGTTGTAAAGGCTAAACTTGAAGAGTTAAACACGTACGCAGACAAAACCATATATTCGTTCTCTGATATGACTGACAGCATCGGCAAGTTTACAAATGCTGGGGTTGACCTCGACAAAGCAGTTGCGGCTATTCAGGGTATCTCAAACGAGGCGGCACTTTCCGGAGCAAATGCGAATCAGGCATCTCATGCGATGTATAACTTCGCTCAGGCGTTGTCGTCTGGTACGGTAAAGCTTATCGATTGGAAATCAATCGAGAACGCAAACATGGCCACGGTCGAGTTCAAGGATGAGTTACTCAAAACCGCCGAAGCCATGAATACGGTGGCTAAAAACGCTGATGGGACATACACGGTTCTTACATCAAACAATCAGGGTAAATTATTTGATGATGTTGTCAGTGCGTCACACGCGTTTAATGACTCGTTACAGTACCAATGGCTAACATCCGAAGTTCTTATTGAGACTCTTGGTAGATATGCTAACGAAGAAGACGAACTTGGTAAAAAGGCGTTTAAGGCCGCACAGGAAGTAAAGTCGTTTACTCAGTTGATGGACACCCTCAAAGAGGCGGTCGGTTCTGGCTGGGCTGAAACCTGGGAACTGGTATTCGGTGATTTTTACGAAGCTAAGGCTCTTTGGACAGGAGTAAACGATGTTGTTGGAACATATATAGCCAGCATGTCCAACGCACGAAACGAGACGCTTAAGGGTTGGAAAGAAATGAACGGTCGAGCGGCTGTTCTCGACGGCCTCAAGGCGGCGTTTCAAGCTATCAAGAACGTTGTAATACCTTTACAGGAAGCTTTCCACGAGTTCTTTCCTCCAGCCACGGCAGAGAATCTTGCGAATATTTCCTTTAAGTTTAGAAATCTGATGTTTGCTTTTAGCGAAGGAACAGCTCAGATGACCGGACTTAAGGGCGTTTTCCGAGGATTATTTGCGATCCTAAAGATAGTTTACAATGCTTTTCACACCCTGTTTGTGGTTGTTTCTCCACTGTTCAGTCTGATATTTAAGAGCGGTAATGGGCTTTTATCGGTACTTGGTGCAATCGGCAATAAAATAGCCGACATGCAGGGAATAGTATCGAGTATTATTGATACGGCGTTGCTTCATACCTTGACCGTACTTCCTGTTGTTGCAGGGGCTGCTGCGTATGGAATCGTTAAGCTAATAGAGGTAATCGGAGCACTCGTATCCAGTTTTAACATACCGGAACAAGTCACAAAATTCACCGGTTTCATAAAAGATGAATTTAACGATCTTGCAGAGAAGATCGAAGCGTCTGGCGTTAAAGAGGGCTTGTTAGATTTCTCCAACGTAGTCCAATACGAGATTATGAAACTCGGAGAAAACATTAAAACCGACGGTGCAAAAGAAGCTTTTGCCACGTTCTTCGACCACATCAAAATGGAGATCCTTGGGTTCGGTCCGAAGATCGTAGAAGCTTTTGGCAAGGTAAAAGAATCAATAACCAACTCGATAAAGAGCATGGGTGAGAGTTTCAAAGAGTTTGACGGCATCGACACCGGCTCTATGGACAACTTCGTATCGAAAACCGAGACTAAGCTTTCGCCACTTACGGTTATATTCGGCGGAATTGGGATGGCGTTTCTTAAAATTAAGGATGTTATCGCAAAAGCCAGCCCTTATATTACCAAATACTTCCCTGTTGTGGCAGATGTTGTTGTAAGTTTCATTAAGAGAATCGGCCATTATATTGCGAACATGAATGCCAGTGAACTTATGGACTGGATCAACAAAGGTGTTCTTATCAGTTTTGCTATGAGTTTTCACAAAATTGCTGGATCTCTTAGCGGAGCTGGTAAAATGTTCGAATCCGCAGCAGGAGCTTTCAAAGAGCTTGGCGGGGTGTTAAAGGACTATCAGAAGAGTCTTAAGGCGGATATTCTTCTAAAGATCGCTGGGGCTATAGGCATCCTTTCTGGATCTTTGATAGCATTGTCGTTCGTACCAAAAGAGAAGCTTTGGCAGTCGGTAGGAGCTATTGCTGCTGTGTTTGGTCTTCTTGTAACGGCTCTTAAATTGATATTAGGTAGTCTGGGCGGAGACGGTGAAGGCAGTCTTAAGAAACAGATCGTCGGCGTTGTCGGTCAGATGGGTCTTATCAACTCTCTTGGTAAATTCATGCTCGAGTTTGCAGGAGCCATAGCGATTATGACGGGAGCTATTCTTGCCTTGTCAAATCTTGGTGGAGACCAGTTAAAGATTGCGCTTTTAGGTATTGCGGGAATCGAAGCTTTACTCGGCGCGATTGCGATATTGGTGGCTAAATTACCAAAGAGTGAGAACAGTCTGTTTGCTCTTGGTGCATCACTTCTTATGATGTCAATGTCTGTCCAGAAGCTTGCAGAAGCAGTGATACTTTTGATACCGCCGCTTGAGACTCTTGGTGCGATGGATCGAGAAACACTCATTCAAGGTGGAATCGCTTTAGCTGCCATGCTTGCCGCGTTGGGACTGGCTATGGCGGCTTCGAGTAAATCTGGTATCGGATCTGGTGTCGCGTTTATGGCGATAACGGTTGCCGTGAAAGAAATGGTCGATGCCATAAGCATTCTCGGCGAGATGGATGTTGACAAGCTTAAACAGGGTACAATAGCTCTTACTGTAGCTATAGCTGCTATAGCGGGACTATCCGCTGCAGCTGGAGCGACCGGATTCGGAGCTGGAAGCGGAGTCGGCATTCTTGCTATGGCGGTCGCCCTTGAAGTCATAATCGATGTAATTAGTCGATTCGCTGACATGAACGTGGGCGAGTGGGCCAAGGGTGTGATAATGATGGCCGGTGCTTTAACTGTGTTGTCTGTAGCTATGATTCTAATGGATGGGGCGAAAGTTGGAGCGGTCGCGTTGATATTGATCGTGGCGGCCCTTAATCTGCTGGTACCAGTTCTCGAAGCTTTAGGCAATCTTGAACACCCGATTAAGTCGTTACTCATGCTTGTTGGTGTTTTAGCGGCTCTGGCGGCAGCCGCGGCTGTATTCGGAGCTCTTTCACCATTAATGATTGCTATCGGCGTAGCGTTAACGGCTCTTGGCGCAGGTATGTTCCTGTTCGTAACCTCTTTAACAGCCATGGCTGCTTTAAATGTTCCGGCTCTCATAGCTGTTATTCCTCTTCTTGGGGCTGCTCTTATGGAGTTCTGCAAGATGGTTGAGGATGTTGGACCGACGTTAAAAAAGACGGTCATCGACATTATACGCGGCATACTAGACATTATAAAACAGACCGGTCCGGAACTTATAAAAACTTTATTCGTATTACTCGGATCGTTAATAGAAAATCTATGTAAACTTATAATGGATAAAGCGCCAATTGTTATTGAGACCATTTTAAAGTTTATTTCTACGCTGTTAATAAAGCTTGTGGAATATCTTCCGAGCATAGTTGGCTCTATAATCAAAATGCTACTAATAATACTCGATGCTCTTGTTGAAAATATCGGGGAGATAGCCACAAAGGTTTTAACGATAGTTTTTAATTTTATTATAGGGATTTTTCAGGCACTTATTGATAATATCGGAACGATTATTCAAAAGATATTTGAGTTAGTTGTCGCTATTATTGAGGGAGTTGCCGCGGCTCTTGGTAGCAAGGAGAACGCAGAGCGCTTGCGAAACGCCATCTTCGACCTTGGTAAATCGATAATCTCGTTCTTCAAGAATTTCTTTGGTATAAATTCGCCGTCTACAGTCTTTCAGGAGCTTGGCGGATATTTACTCGACGGTCTTGTAAACGGTATCGGCGAGAAAATTGGCGCTGTGGTTGATAAGATAAAAGAGCTCTGTGGAAAATTGGTCGAGAAGATCAAAGACAAACTCTCGGACTTCCACGACAAGGGTAAAGAGATTGTTGATAAAATAAAGGGCGGTATTGACAAAGTTAAAGATACTCTCAAAGAGAAGTTTACCGGTGTGATAGACGGACTCAAAGACATCGATCTCAAGGATTTCACAAAAGCTGGAAAGAACATTCTTAACGGCCTGAAGGACGGTATCGAAGACTCTGAAACATTCCAGACCCTTAAAACCGCTACCGAGAATGTATTCGGAAAGGTAAAAGACTGTATTGCCGGGATCTTTGATGAACATTCACCATCCAGAGTTACTTATAGATTTGGTCAGTATGTAGTAATCGGTTTTGCAAATGGTATTCGTGCTGCTGGCGGTGAAGCCATAAATGCCGCTGATGAGTTCGGTGAAGGAACACTTGACAGCATGAGAAACGCTGTATCGAGCATTACCAACCTCATCGAAAACGGTATGGACAGCGATCCGACGATCAGACCGGTTCTCGATCTGTCAAATGTGTCTGCTGGTGTGAATGATCTTAATTCGATGATTAATTCTGACCGAAGTATTGCTCTTGCCGCTTCTGCAAGTTATGGGGCAAATTCGGTCTTCTCAAGAAATCAAAATGGACTTATTGTAAACAACCGAGATGTCGTAAGGTCTATCTCAGACTTAAGAAGCGATATGCACGAAATGGCCAATGCAATCAGAGAACTTCAGATTGTTATGGATACTGGCACTCTGGTCGGAAGTATCGTTGAGCCAATGGACCAGGCATTTGGAAGATTACGTGTAAGGAATGAAAGGGGGATCTGATGTATCATTCCATAGATTTTGGAGATAAGAATACGTGGGAAGACTGGCATCTGATCCCCACGTCTCGTCCGGTAGTGTCTCCGCCGTCACCAAAAACTCAGGCGGTGGAGATCCCCGGTGCGAATGGGCAGATAGACATGACCGAAGCTTTGACAGGATATCCGTTATATTCTAATCGTACCGGAAGCTTTGAATTTATCGTAGTAAACGACACCTATTCATTAGTCGAATACCACGAAGACTGGGCTGAGGTCTATTCGGAGATTTCAAACTATCTGCACGGAAGAAAGATGAAGATGGTGCTTGAGGATGATCCAGACTGGTATTACGAAGGACGATTTTCTGTAAATGCATGGAAGTCCGGCGACCATTTTTCAAACATAACGATTGACTATAATGTTGAGCCGTTTAAGTGGGCACATAAGACTCAGAAAAAGGAGTATTCGCTTACTACAACGGCTCAGACTCATACGCTTACCAGCTACGAGGATCACTTCGGAGTTGTTCCGGTGACTCCTATTATTGATGTTGATGCTCTTGTTGCGAACAAAGCGAGTATTCAGTTCATAAACGACACTCTAAACATTAACGTAACGGAGATATTTGAGCTTGGAGAGAACAGAGCACCTCGAATGGTTATGTATGGCGACGAAGTGACACTTACACTTAAAACCACGTCTGGTACAGCGAACGTGATATTTGAATACAAGGAGGGAAGTCTTTAATGTTTGGTGTATTTGCGACTTATACGCTTAAAAATCCGAGCATATCGCAGGACGGCCCTCCTCAGCCAAGTGATATTTCGGATGAAATGATCTGTATCTATGACGATCGGTCTCCGGACACAACACTTAAGCTTATAAACCCAAAACTGACCCTTGCTGACAACTCAGCGGGGTCTTTTACTTTTTCAATTACTCCGGATAGCGCGATATTTGGCAAACTCATTCGAATGAGAACCGAAATTACGGTTGTTCGTAATGGTCTTGAGATCTGGTCTGGAAGGATTGTAAGCGAGGAGAGCGATTTTTACGGCAATCACGCTTTTGAATGCGAGGGAGAGCTTGCTTATCTGAATGATATTTTGCAGCCACCTTCTGCTTATGATGATGTGACGATAGATCAGTTTCTCGGATCGGTTTTAGCAAATTACAACGCCAAAGCAGACTCTCACAGACAGTTTGCGCTTGGTATTGTGTCGGAGAATTGGATGATTCATCCCGGTGATTTTGGATATTATCAGGACGTTAACACAACAGCTAACATGTCTAATACCTGGGAAGTGATTAAAAACACGCTTCTTGATGTATACGGCGGTCACTTAAGAATTCGTAAAGACGGTGGAGTAAGATATTTGGACTATCTTAACGATTACCCGAATCTTAGTGAACAGATCATCGATTTTGGCGTAAACCTCTTAGACTTCACGAGAAACTGGGACGAAACCGAACTTGCTACAGTAATATATCCAAGGGGTAAGAAGCTTGAGGACGAAGTCGAAAACGACGGAATCACCGGCAAGATAACCAAGACCCGACATAAGTCCAATAATCAGTATGACGTTGAGTTCAATCTGACATGGATCAACCACGGTGTTCCGAGGGATGGCTCTTATGACTACGAAATCGTAATGGTGCTTTATGATCCAAGGTATCCTGCTGATGAGAGGTTTGCTCCAGCGTTTGCTCACAGTGATATTTGGACCCTCGAACCCGGTGCCACCAACAACCAGTCATGGACGTATCTGATTCGTGACTTTGAGCCGGATCTTAAGTATCGATACGAAGCCTGGGTCGAGTCAAAACAAAACGGTACCGATGCTCCAAACTATGATTGGCTTCCAGAACCGTATATGTGTGCCAGACAGATTAATCACGGTGTCGGAGCTCATACTATCAGAACGGACGACGAGTATGGAAACCCAGTAATCGAAGGTACGTATGATGTTTCTTATAACGCTCTTGGTGGCAACATATACAACGTCGATTTTGATGTGGATCTTAAAAACCTTACAGCTCCTACAGACAGCTATTATATTTACCGTTTGGAGTTCACTATTGATGATCCTGTAAACGGCAAAATTACTAAATATGGAAATGAGGTTACTGCTGATCCCGGAGATCCGGTCTTTTTCACGAATTATTGTTCTTTTACGGGACTTGATAATAATCGTACATACTCGATTAACGTTTACGTTAATTACAAGAGAACTACCTCGGACGGAGTTTGGAGACAACTCGGAAATACATCCTGGGATTGGCTTCCAGAACCGTATCAGTGTTACCGTACTCTTTACCATGCGGCGATGGCTGTTCCAATACTGGTTGACGACGAACACGGTAATCATGTAATTGAGGGTACTTATACAAATGTTTATGCTTCGACAAGTGCTCAGACACACGAAACTCGCTTTGATATTACGTTCCATAATACGTGGACTCCTCCGTCATCTACAACCGACTACGAGTATCAAATCGAGGTAACACTTGTTGATCCGGATCGTGGAAACTTATACGGATACGGTGCGACCAAAATTGTCAAAGCTGGTCAGCACGACGACGTAACGGGAACATGTTCGTTTGCTGGAATTGACTCTAATAAGTCGTACGGTTTTTATATTTACGTTCAGTATCGTGTAAAGAATATTTATCATATAGTACATGAATTTGATGTTCATTTTACAGACGGTGAACTCGATGGTATCGAAAAACGAGTAAGTGTACGAACCGTCAATGATAATTTGGATTACGTCGAAAACGCAGACACCGTAGCAACGTATGGACGGCTTGAGAAAGTTGTAACCTGGGATTATATTGAAGACCCGGCGAAACTCCTTTCTCTTGCGAGATGGTATTTATCTGACTATCAGTTTAATAATGTGGTGCTTAGTGTTAATGCTCTCGATCTTAGTTATCTCGATGTCGATTACGATCGAATTAAACTTCTCGATCGTGTGAAAGCGGTCTCAAGACCTCACGGAATGAATCACGAGTTTCCTGTTACGAAACTTGATGTTCCGCTTGATCATCCTGAGAATACAACTTTTACTCTTGGAGACAAATCTCGTGACTCGTATACAGCTTCGGTCGGAAACGATACAAATGATATTTACGATCAGATCGGAGCTTTCCCGACATCTGGCGATATTTTAAAAGAGATCGGCTCAGCCGGTTATAAGATTCTTCAGAGAGCAAAAGAGAACGCCAAGATGATTCTCGATTCTCGCACGAATGGCACAATTACAATCGTCGAGGGTGATGACGGTTATTCTGACGCTATATATTTCACCGAAACCAAAGACTATACGCAGGCTACAAGGTTTTGGCGTTGGAATATGAATGGTCTCGGTTTTTTCGATGGAAATGATGTTAAGATCGGAATTACGAGTGACGGTAAGATCAACGCCGATATGATAACTACTGGTGAACTGCTTGCGAATTATATTCGTTTGTATGGAATAATGCGTGTTTTTGATCAGGTGACCGGTAATCGGGTTGGCGGATATATTGGCTACGGAAAGGGCGCCGTTCCAAACGATTCGAATGGTTACACCTTTACCGATGGCATTATGATCAGCAACTCGGAGATCGATGTCACCGAAGAGGTTGACGGCGAGGATGTCACAACCACTGGGTATCGTAGATATTTCATAGCTACTACAGAGGGCGTACGTATGCAATCTGGCTCCCAGTCTTTCTATCTATTGGATGGAAGCGGGGGTACTCTCGGTACAGCGAATCTTATCACAAGTGGAAATTTCAGACTACGGGTTAGCGGCATTGAACTTTCACCGGCTATGTCAAGTGCTGATAATCCGAATCCGAGTATAGATGACGTTGATTCAGGTATAACGGGGGTTATTAATTTCAGTAATGGCTGGATTAAGGTTCATCACGGTTTTGTGGTTGAGGTTTATCATAATATTCAAACCACCCCGCCGAATCTTAACGCCGATATCGACAATCGTATTAGTGATTTTGACACTCGGCTTACCGAGGACGAGAACAATTGGAGCGACGTATACGGTAAGACCGTATATTTTGATGATTCGACCGATAATGGCAGATTCAGACTTCGAATATATTGGGGTGACGCCGAGGGTTGGGTTGACCGAATTACAGCTAATGCGAACGGCGTATGGATGAAATTTAATAACACCTATTATATGACGTGCCAGGTTGGCCTTATTGGAATGTATTGCGGGAACCGCCAACTTATTATCCGCGACACAAATAATGACCCGGAAGTGTCTTTAATATTTGACGATGATCGATATTTATCCATGAATAATAGTGTGTGCTCGTTCATGTTTGTCAAGGGCACCAGTAATTCTTTGGGTACAGGCATAAAAATGTCAAGTGCCGGTATCAATATGTATGCGCATCCTTATCAGGCTTGGGTGTCTAACACACAAGGACACGGAGGAGATCCTTCTGACAGACGATTCAAGAAAGACATTACATATGATGTTGACGGCGATATTCTGGATGGTCTCAAGCCGGTTAGATACAAATTCAAGACTGCAGATGTCGAGCGTTACGGTTTTATAGCCCAAGACGTACAGGAAGTGGTTCCGAGCATTGTTGAAACAGCTCCTGAGGGCGATCAGTTATATTTGCAGTACAACGACATCATAGCAATCCTCACGGCAAAAGTTCAGAAACAAACCAAAACCATCGATGAACAATCCAAGAAAATACAAGATTTAGAAGATCGTATAGCAAGGCTCGAGGCGTTGTTGCTTGATAAATAAGGAGTAAAACATGCTTAGAATATCTATGCCAAGAGGCGACATCCGTCTTGTCAAGTTTCAAATTTACGATTCAAGTGGAGATATCAGCAGTATAGATTTTACGGAAATATACTTCACGGTAAAAAAGTCTTCGCTTGACATCGATTATATTTTTCAAAAAACATTATCGAGTGGGCTGATCGAAAAAGTTGGAGACGGAGAATACCAGATAAAGATCGAACCGGAAGACACAGACGGTTTGAAGTTTCGAGAATATGAATTCGATATAGAATTGATATACGAAGATCAAATAAAACAAACCGAGTGTGGAATACTGGAAATCACAAAGGAGATAACCTTTTCTGGAAACGAGGTGTAAAAATGGGAACAACATCGTTACACATAGCCCTCACGAGTCCGGGTGTTCACCGTGTGGATCTTACCAGTTCTCCTGTGAACGGAATAAAGTTAACAACTCCAATAGTAACAAACTCGGCGAAAGTTACAGTCGACACCACTGATGGCTGGGCTGTTCGAACAAATTATGTCCCCCGAGTCGGAGAAATCATTGTTTATTCTGATCGGCGCGTTGTCGGCGAGATGAATTATCCAGGAATCAAAATAGGGGATGGAAACGCTTTTGTAGTAGACTTGCCGTTTGTTGGAGACGATGTGACCGATGTTATAACCGAAGCATTGAATACACATCTCATGGATAATGTTCGTCATATAACAGATGAAGAAAGAACCTATTGGAACAATAAGCTCGATTGGAAGATGGACGATGAGACATTAACATTGGCACCATCCGCATTTTGACAACAAAGGAGATTATCATGGCTGAAATTAGTAAAATAAAACTTCCAAGTGGGACAGAATACGATATTAAAGATGCTACCGCCAGAGCCGCAATAGCTGGGGGTACAAGTTTTCTTGGTGTTACAACCACAGCTCTTACAGACGGCTCAAGCACGACAACTATTACCATAGGTGGTGAGTCGGTAAATGCTGTAAATGGTGGGATGGTCATTTATGAGAGTAAGGAGTTTGTGTATTCGTCAAGCGACAGTAAGTGGCACGAGTTTGGTGACACAGGCGACCTTAAAGCTTTGGCATACAAGGATACTGCTTCTGGAGATTTTACACCATCGGGAACTGTGTCTAAACCAACCTTTACCGGTAGTTCTTCTACTGTAACCATTACAGCAACAGACAACTCAAGTGGTAACTATCAACCAAAAGGAACTGTGTCTAATCCAACCTTTACTGGAACAGAAGCTTCAATTTCATCGAGCGCCACATATACACCAGCAGGAAGTGTTGGTCTAACAACCGAAAACAAAACAACCACCGTTTCTAAAGCCTCGAGCGGGACAGCCACATATACTCCGGAAGGAAGCGTTTCTGCTCCTACTATAAATGTGGAAACCGCCGGTTCGACCACCACGATAAAAAACCCGACAAGCGTTACTGTAGCAAAGACCGTTGTCGCTGCTGCCCCGGGTGCTACGGCACCATCAAACTCTGTTACGTATTATGATGTTTCGGGTGAAACGCTTAGCTTATATCAGATTGGATACACTACGGGAGCGTCTATTACGACTGAAAACAAAACGGTAAAAACCGGTGATGCCGCATATTCAGCGTCTGCGCCAACCTTTACCGGAACCGGGGCGAGACTTGTAACCGGAAACATCGCGGTTCCAACAAGCGCTTCTTTTACAGGAACAGAAGCAACAATACAGTCAAGCGCCACTTACACACCAGCCGGAACGAATAGTACGCCGACTTTCACCGGAACGAAAACACAGCTTAGTGGCACTACGACCGCGTCTGGAACAGTATCTAAGCCGACCTTTACTGGAACCAAAGGCACTGTAACCGTATCCTAACATGTAATTCTGCTTTTTAGAAAGGAGTGATTACATGGCAGATATTAGTGTTATAAAAACGCCCGATGGCAGCAGCTATAATTTAAAGGATTCATCTGCGAGGTCTGATATTGTTGAGTTAGAAACCTTATATAACGGTCTTGACGTAATATACGCTAAAAAAACGGCTGTCGGAGCACCGCTTATAGCAAATACCGTCTCTGATATGACAGACGCAACTCGACCGTATGTTTATACTGGTTCTGAGTCAGGATATTTTAATGGTCACTGGTATTATTATGACAGCTCGAGTTGGGTTGACGGTGGCGTGTATAATTCAGTGGCGGTTGAAACCGATAAAAATTTATCTAGCGAAGGGGTTGCTGCTGATGCTAAGGCTGTTGGAGACAAGATTAACAGTATACAAGATATACAAGATTGTGCTTTTTTGGATCTTGTTCAAACACCAACACTTGCTCAAGGAAGCATAAGTTCCTCGACGGGTGAGGTTACGTCCACAAATAAAACGAGACGACTACGAACTCCTTATTATTTGCACGTTCCAAACGGGTTTAAGATGTCAATACCAGAAGGTTTTAGAGTTTTTTTACATTTTTATTCTTCTGAGACTTATGAGGCTTACGTTGGTAACAGTGAGAGCTGGCTCGAAGGCGATCTGACTCTTTCGAAACCGATGGCTGCTTATATGAAGTTTGTCGTATCCAGAATAAACGATGGTACGTTAACCCCAGAGGATTTATCGTCATCACCAATCAACCTTAAGCCGGTTTCGTTTACCGATAAAAGTCTTTCTATACAAGACAAAGCTGCTGACGCGAAAGTTACAGGCGAAAAACTTGCCGATAAAATCGGATTCGTTCAAACCATAGACTCAAACAACGATCTTAATTCGCTATCATTAAACGGGGTTTATTCCTGGAAAAACGACTCGGTCCCTTCAAATTCTCCAACGATGGGTTCTGCGGTTTTACTACAATATGGCGGTGATGAAACGAGGAGTCAAATAATTATCAATTCGGTTGGCGAAATGTATATAAGATACAAGGGAGCTTCAAGTTGGAGTTCTTGGAGACAAATGCAATCAACGTTGGTAACGTTATAGACGACGTTTATTAAAGAAAGGAGTAACAAATGCAAGGACAACCGTTTGCAGGAAATCAAAACGGAAGTTTCCAGACACCAAACACTGTTCCGGGACCACAGCCGGTATATGGATCTCAAACCAATTCATATCCTCCGCCTGGTACAAACGCGCCAAAACCACCTTCAACTGTGACAATCGGTCAGGCTCACGGTGCAGCAGGAGCGGGATATTTCTGGGTAGCACCGGGCAGTATGGCTTATATATTTGACCTGGACGCACCGAAATTCTATATAAAAAGAGTCGATGAAGTCGGTCGTCCATACCCGCTTGAAACTTGCGAATACCACAAAGTAATCGAAGAGCCACCAGCTCAGATTGATTCTTCTGCGTTCGCATCTAAAGAAGAAGTCTCCGCTATCCAAAAGGACGTGTCGGATATTACAGAGACCCTTCGACTTATGATGTCTAAAATAGACAACATGAACAAGAAACCTCAGCAGCAGAGAAAGGAGAAACGTAATGAACAATCCGTTTAGTATGCTTGGACAGTTTGCTGGTATGTTTTCCAACCGGTTTGGTAATGCTGACAACATGTTTAATACGATTAACCATTTTGCATCTCAGTACGATCCGATGTCTTTTAATCCTGAGCAGCAGGTTCAGAATCTTGTCGACAGTGGTCAGATGACGCCACAGCAAAGAGACATGCTTTACAACATGGCGGTCGGGATCAATAACATGATGAACGGTGGCGGACAGAGGTAAATTTTATATTAGTGATTATTAGAGGCTGTGTCTGAATTTCAGATATGGCCTCTTTTAGTGTATTTACTATATTACATTATTAATTTTGTAGAAGGAGGTTTATTATGTCTTTATCTACAAACAACCCAATGAGTCCTGCTGATATGAAAGCGGTTCTCGGTAATAACAATGGTTATAACGGAGATGGCTTTGGTATGGGAGGAAACTGGTTCGTATGGATCATTGTACTGTTCCTGTTCGCTATGATTGGTGGTAATTGGAACGGAAACAATGGCGGTAACGGTGGCGAACGCGTTGTCGTACAGACCCCAACACCGTCTTACGGTTCTGCGGCTGCTGTTGATGTTTATACTGGTGGAGCCGTACAGAGAGGTTTCGATCAGGCAGCCATCATGAATGCTCTTGGTGATCTTTCAATCGGTCAGGTTAATGGGTTTGCAAATGGTCAGCAGGCTATGTGCTCCGGTTTCAACAATGTTGTAGGTGCCGTCAGGGATGGATTTTCCGATGCTGAGATTTCTGCGAACGCAAGACAGATGGCTACAATGCAGCAGGGCTTTAATGCTCAGATTGCTGCAATGCAGGCTATGAATTCCCTTCAGCAGGCTTTAAATCAGTGTTGTTGTGATCAGCGTGCCGCAACAGCAGACCTTAAGTATACCGTTGCTACCGAGGCTTGTGCGGACAGAGCTGCTGTAACAGATGCGCTTCAGAACATCACAATGCAGCAGATGAATCAGACGAATACCTTCCTTACAGAAATGAAAAACGGCTTCCAGTCTATCAAAGATCAGATGTGCCAGGACAAGCTCGATTCTAAGGATGATATTATTGCTCAGCTCAGATCCGAGCTCATGTATGCTCGTGGTCAGGAATCTCAGAACACTCAGACAGCGGCTATCACTGCTGGTCAGAGAACACTTGCCAATGAGATTGAGCAGTATGTAAACCCTACACCAAGACCAGCATATATTGTACAGAATCCTAATGGTTGCAACTGCGGAAGTTTTCAGCCTCAGACCCCTTGTTCCGGTCAGGGCTACTTTTATTAATTGAGGAGTGATATTTATGTCAGAGTATGTATATGCGGCCGCACAGGAAGTTGCATATAATACCCCGGCTCTTCTGAATACAAGAATCCCTTGTAACAGAGGGTTGGTGTTTCATAGCGACGGCTCTGGTCTGATCACTTTGACTGGTAACTCCAGAATTCCTTGTGACCGGTTTGTAAGATATGATGTTGAATACGATGCGAATATAGCGGTTCCTACGGGCGGTACCGCTGGCGAGATCGATCTTGCTATTGCGATTGGCGGGCAGGCTATTCCTATCAGCATTGGAGCATCTACTCCAACTGTTGCAGATGCGTATAACCACGTATCAGGCGGTATGACCATTGATGTTCCTCGAACAGTCGATTACACCGCCTCAGTAATCAACACATCTGTAACCGCTGAACCAATTAATGTGCGTAATCTTCGGGTCAAGATAAATCCGACACGATAAGGAGGTGATCTGCATGGGAAAATTCGACGAAAGAGATAAGAGAATTATGGATAATACAAAGCGTATTCTGTTTGACCAGATCGAGCAGCTTACCGCAGGAAATGATATTAACGTGCAGGACCTTCACGCCCTTTACGAAGCGTACGACGTTATTAAAGATATTCAGACCATGTGCGCTATGGACGAAGCTGGTAGCTATGACGACTACGCTTATTACATGGACTACGAAGATAATCCGGATAAACTCGCTCATAATCGTATGCCAAGCTATTACGACCGTACAAGAGTTCCTTACCATGATCCGACCTATACTGATGGAATGATCATGCATAACCGTGGTGGATCTATGAGGGGTACGAATGGTAATCAGCCTCGTAATATGAATAATGGTCAGTATATGAGTCATTCGAACGATACTGACTACTCAAGAACAAGAACAATGCAGCACCTTGAGAGAATGCTTGACCAGGCTGCTACAGACGAAGAACGTAAAACCATTATTAAATGTATGAATAACATTTAAGGAAGAATGTCTAAGGAGGCAATATGGTAACATACAAAATTGACCTGGACATTACTCCCGGTGGCATACCAAAGGTCGTTCATGTCAAACAGTATCAGACCGATGCCACCTTGGAATTTACACTGCACACAAGACGCGGGATACTTAACGTTGGGAATGTAACAGACTATTCTATCCGAGGTACAAAGTCTGACGGAAACGGATATTCCGCGTCTGCTGAAGAATTCGTTGTGTCAACCAATACGGTAAGAGTGAAGCTCACGGAACAGATGACCGCCGTAGCAGGCAGACAGCCCTACGAGATCACTCTCACCGATTCTACGGGTAAAATGATCACGGCGACGTTCTATCTCGATGTTCAGAGAACCGCTCTCGACGGTGATACGATTTCTGCGTCTGATATTCGAGAGATTACAAACGCTTTAGATCACTCTGATGAAATAATACAGGCTTATAACGAATCAACATACGATGATATTCCGACCGCTGGTAGTAACCACGCAGTTAAAAGCGGTGGTATTAAGAGCTATGTTGACACGGCTACAGAAACCGATGCCACTTTGTCCACGCCAAACAAAGCGGCTGACGCTGAAGCAACCGGTCTCGCTATTTCTGATTTGTCGAGTAGTGTCGACCGAAGTAACGAATTGTTGTTAGACGCATTTGATCTTGGTCCTGATGTGTTTTCTACTGCCAACGCGAGTAACAAAACACACAAGGGCGTAACTTACACCTGGTCTAACGGTTCCTGTGCTGTAAGTGGCACTGCTACTGCGCTTTCGTTTTGTAATTTTAGAGGAAGCACGTCGACCCTACCCGCTGAATATATTCGTGGCGAGAAATACAAGATTACAGTAAACACCGACGATCCTAACATCATATTGCACATAATTGTCTATACGCCAAACGGTTATCAGACATACAATTTTAACAATTCGGCACCGGGGGTATTGACTATTCCATTAAACGCTACTGCCGCAATATTAAGGTATCAGGTCGAAGAAGGAAACTCCGTATCCGGTACGGTAACTTGTTCGGCGTGTAGGTTAATAGGTGTTGACGAAACTTTTGACGAATACACAGAACAAAGAAATATAGAATCGGGTTATCCATACAACTGTCTCGATGTTGAATGGAACTCGGGAAGCGGATGGATCAGTGCCGTCACCGAAAACCCGCTTTCAGCTGATACTTATACGCTGTATGCAAATATTACTTCTACAAACACCAATGTTGATGTTGTATACATACGAGCTTTTAGTTCAACAAACTACGATAACTCAAACCTGTCTGCCACAGCTACTATAAGTAAAGGCGGCGGCTGGACGACTTTGAACGCCACGAACGTAATCCGGTCTATATTTATAATGGCTGGAAGTTCGTCTTCAGCGTCGTCCTCTTATACGTTAACCGTTACCGGATCAATCAATATGTACCACGGACTTCATATTGACGATAGCGGATCGGGAGATATTACCGGGGTTTTAAACACTGTTCTCGATGCGAGGGGTTTTGTTAAGCTTCCTGCTGGTGACTTTTATATTCGAAACGTATCTATGCCTGCTGGATCGATGCTTTGCGGTTCCGGTGATTCGACAAAATTATATTTCAACGAGAATACGATCGGCACGGCCATAACAATGGGTAATCGGTCGACAGTAAAAGACCTGACCTTATACGGAGCTTCTGCTGATATCACACTGCCGTCTTCATCGTTTGAACCCACTGCCGGTGAGACGGATTATTTAAGTGGCGTTACCTGGTCAAGTAATGACGGATTCACAAGTGCTAAACCAAACGCCTCATTGACCGCTGGTACGTATACATTCCACATCCACGCTTCTTCTACAAATACCGGATCAGACATTTATATTCGATTCCTTAAAAGTGAAACCTATAGTTCAAGTAACGTTATGCTTACTCTGACTGTTGAGAATGGATCGGACACCTGGGTTACTGTGAAAACCGACGACCCGATCAAATCCGTATTCGTATTCGCCGGTTCCAACACATCAGCCTCAGCTGGATATACATTCACGTTTACAGAACCGTGCGAGCTTAGAACCCTGTCGACTTTAATAGGCGATAGACATGGTATAAAGTGGGAAAGCGAATCGGTCGAATTTGGTCTTATAGAAAATTGTAGAATTGAACGATTTAACGGAAGCGGCATTATTGCCAAAGACACAATGACACCGGTTGACAACAATCTTGCAATATCAGACTGTTTCATCAGAAATTGTGTGGTCGGTCTTTATATTCAGAAGAATTCAGAGTTTATGAAGATTGATAACAACACCATCGTCCGAAACTATTACGGTATATTAAATCGCGGTGGCAATAATAACATATCGAACTGCGGAGTAGACGGCAACGTTGTTGGCATTCAGATAGATGCTGACGAGGGTTCGAACGGCGGACATGGCACAATATCCAACTGCTCGATAAATCACTCTGACAACAACACCGGATATGGCTTAATAATAAAAGGAACCGGTAGAGAGCTGGTAAACAACTGCAATTTCTACTATTCCAAAGTGTTGTTACAGAATACGAACGGAAATGTTATTTCGAATTGCGGTTTCGGAAACGACACCGGTATTGAAATTTCTGGCGGTCAGGGAAATATTGTTACCAACTGTATGATGCTTAACACCACGAGTACCCCGATAACAATAACCGATAATTCCCAAACCGTAATACATAACTGCTACACAAGACTCGGTAAGGAACTCCCGTCTGTAGGCGATTCTATTTCGAGACTCAATACGGAGCTTTCGAACTTAAAAGACCTACTATTTTATGATCCAAACGATTCGTCCTTGTGGGCTGTTGGAGCCATTAATAGCAGCGGTGAAGATTCATCGTCTACCACGAGACTTCGAACATCCAATTATATTTCAGATCGTATCGTATCCGTAGGGGTTGCTGACGGATACAGATACAATCTTGTTGCTTATTCAGACGGTGTGTTTGAGGGTATGTGGAATGGGTCAGAGTTTGTTAAAGCTATAACATGGCTTACAGAAGACACAAATCTTATATCTGGTTATTCTTATCGTGTTGTTGTGGCTGGAATAGAAAGCACAACCATGAGGGTTAGCGATTATTATCTTGCTAAGTTTACCGCTTTTAAAGATCTATAAAGCAGTTATCAAACAATATTTAAAAGAGCTCTTATCAACTTTGATGGGGCTCTTTTTATATTTTACGAAGGGCTGATTTTAATGGAAATTATGGATTTTATTATTGGGATTCTTGGGGCGGGCATTGGTTCAGGTGTCATGGTAATTCTTAACTCCTGCCTTCAGAGAAAATGGCAGAAGGAAGATAAGTCATCAGAACAAATGAGTGCCCAGACAGAAGCCTTAAAAGTATTAATGATCGATCGGGTAAAACGACTGACCAGGGAGTATTTAGAGCAGGGTTATATTTCCCTGGACGACAAAGAAACGATTAAAGAGATGTACGACTCCTACAAACAGCTTGGAGGAAACGGACATCTTCAGACATCGATGAACGAAATAGATAAATTGGAGGTGAGATGATGATTAATTGGCAACTCAGATTTCAGAACAAGGTTACTCTTACTTCTCTTGTAGCCTGCATCATTACATTTATCTACACCGTTCTTGGAATATTTGAAATTGTGCCTCCGGTTAGCGAAGACATGACAACAAACCTTGTATTAGGATTAATAGATATTTTAGTGAGTGTTGGAATCGTGGTTGATCCTACGACTTATGGGGTTAGTGATTCCAAACTCGCAATGTGCAGAGAACACGTAAATGCAACGAAAGGAGATCGTAAATGAGTTATCCATATATTCCAGCAAAGACTATTTGCTATGGAGGGACAAGATCTCTTTCGCACATTTACTACATAGTTATTCACTACACAGCTAATAAGGGTGACACGGCTAAGAACAACTGTAATTTCTTTAAAAACGGTGTAACGAGAAATGCTGGAGCCCACTTCTTCGTATCTCAGAACGGAGACGTGTGTCAGTCGATCGGTCTTGAGAGAGCTGCTTACTCTGTGGGAGGCTTTGTCACGAGTAAGTATGGAGCAGCAAGCTATTACAAGAAATGCACCAACACAAACAGTGTAAGTATTGAGCTTTGCGACAACGTGGACAAAGATCCTTCCGTTCAGCAGACCTCAGCGACCAAAGAACTTGTGAAATACATTCAGAGCAAGTGTCCAAATGCTAAGACGATCCTCAGACACTGGGATGTATCTGGTAAACCTTGTCCTGTTAGAATGACCGGCAGCGATAATTCAAAATGGATTAACTTTAAGAAGGCTATTACCGGTGACGCGACTTTGGCAAATTATTCGACTGCTGTAACTTCCACGCCGGGCACTCTTAAGGTCGACGGGATAGCCGGACCTAACACGATCAAAGCATGGCAGTATATTCTTAAGACTCCTGTAGACGGGGTGATCTCAAGTCAGTTCACAAGTCTTAAGAAGTATCACATAGCTCTTACGACTGTTACATATGGTTCGTATGGATCTCCTATGGTTGACAAAATTCAGGAGATTGTTGGACTTGAGAAAGACGGCCAGCTTGGACCGGTGACAATTAAGAAGATTCAGGAGCGTATCGGAGCTGGAGTCGATGGATATTTCGGACCGGAGACAGCCCGCAAACTTCAGGAGAGACTTAATACCGGCAAATTCTAATTAAGCAAATTTCTTTAATATGGGCGAGACTACTGAGGAGCTTTTCGTTCATCCTTTCACTTCTCAGTAGTCTCTTTATATTAGGAGAAAGGGAACTATATATGGAGAATTTTGAGGCTATTCAAATATTAAGAGACAAACTCGATCAAAACAACGACTCCGTTTTGACAGATGCATTAAATAAGTTAGAAAGGTCAATTAAAGAACTTGAGTGTATTAGACATATTAAATATGAAGTATCGAATCCTTTTGAAGAGATGTATTAATTAAACGGACACTTTAAGTAAGTAATCACACTTCGAAATTTCTAAAATTTCCCTGGGTGAAAATTCCAGAAAAAAAGCGATTTTAAGATCTACTCCTACATTATTCCTACATTTTTGGAGTTCGTCCACTCCAAATACTAACTAGGCAGTATCTGCGGAGGAGGATGAACTCCTAAGAATTGTAAAATCGCTTATTGAGACTTGGGCGCCATAAGAGTCTGTTAGAAGTATGTAACCGTCATAACACTCAGGTTATTTATACATTATTCCTACAGGCTCTTTTATTTTTTCGATTTCCTGTAGGAACCATTCCGGACTCCTTGTAGTATAAACGGATTCGGTCAAATCAGAGATCTTATGTCCCACCATATATTTAATAGCATATTCATCCACCTCAGCCTCCTTAGCCAAAGTTACGAAAGTTTTCCTACAGTCGTGCGGACGATGCTTCTGAGAGAGCCTGAGATCCGATATAACCTTAGAAAAATGGTATCTGAAGGAAAAGTACGAGTCGATCGGAATTGTCTCTCCTGTCTGGGTATGAAGCACCGTAAAGAGTGTCTCGTTTTTTATATTTTCGGATGTCTCGTAAAACTCAGATACGAAACTTTTTATCTTCGAGTGCACCGGTACGATTCTCTCACGTCCTGCGTCGGTCTTCATTCCTCCCTCAAAGTACCAGTCTGTTATGTTTACATTCGACCGTTTCATATGGCACATCTCCTGAGGTCTCCAGCCCGAGTAACAATTGACCAATATCACCTTCACAAAAGGAATGTCAGTATTATCCCAAAGTATACGAAGCTCTTCCTTACTGAATGGTATATGAGGCTTTTCGACATGGTGCCTTTTGGTAAGAGGCAATCTTATATCTCTTGCGTAGTTATGATCGGTCACACCATACTCAACCGCGTAATCGAGCATCATATTGAAAAGAATTTTCATACGGGATTTTGTGTTATCAGACGCCTCCTTTTTTATATTTCCAACCATCCTGTAAGCCTTATCTATACAAGTTCGTATTTGTTTTGGTCTTAAATCAGCCACTCTCTTTTCATACAAAGGATGACAGTACCTCCAGGCTGCTTTTAGGTTATTAGCCGACTTGACTTCAATTCCTTCAAAGTACCACTCAGACCATAAGTCCCAAAGCTCTTTTACTTTCATATCAGAGGTCTGTTCCTCGGGTGACTGGTTATATTTTAGCAGTGCTTCGTATGCCTCATTGTACGTAGCGAAATAAGCTTCTGGTTTTAACATCTTGCAAATAGGTCTCCCGTTCTCATTCTTTCCTACAGTAACCATAGCACGAAAAGGCTTTCTAAGGTTCTGACCCTTGATCTCGCTGATCTGTCCGAAGCCGTTTGGAAGCCTTCTCCGTCTTGTCTTTCTTTTCGCCATAAAATCGCTCCTTTCTTACTTACTCCTATATGATAGCACAAAAAATTCGCAAAATTTGCAAGATCTCTTATGGAAAGATATTTGTAAATTCGAACCAAAAAGGAGAACGAAAATGAGAACTATGAAAATTGAAAACATTAAGAACAAGGTAAGATATTGGTTAGATGAAATTAACGAGAAAGTGTTTACTAGTTTGATATTAGTTTACGCGTTCGCCGAGGAAGAAAGAAATTTAAGATATTTGGAATCTGAGACCGATTAATGGTCTCTTTTTCTTTTTATCCAAAATTCACGAAACTGCCGAAAAAACGACGCTCTGAGAGGCGATATAAGGCGAGTTAAAAAGAAAAAGGTACTACAGGTCCTGTGATATTTTTACAAATTATGCAGATTCTATAATGAAAGGTATATTTTCAACACGAATTGGAAAGGAGACAAAAATGCCAAGAAAGAACCCACTTTTGCATAAACACAATTATATTTGGTTGAGCGATGAGGAATGTAAACTGTTCTTTGACAGGATAAAAGGAACATCTATCGAAGACGAGAATTTCCTTAAACGCAGATCAACGCCAGGATATGTGTATATTTACAGAAGGGAAGCACAAATGTTTAGAGGTGAAAAATTTGGTGACTGGAAGAAAATCGTGAGAAGTATATACGCTGGTAGATAAAAAGCAACGGGGCGTTTTGTACGATGTACAGGCGCTCTTTTTCTTTTTCGCAAAACTTACACTGTCTTTAACGACAGATATTTCTTTAAGTAAAGGAGAACGAACAATGACATTAGGAAGAAAAGTAAAGAAAATGATCGATGACTTAAGACCGAAGAAATCAGAAGTTTGGGTCTACTACGACGAACTTAAACCGATGTTAATGATTCTCACATACAACGAAGCATTAGTGACTGACGTTGAAGAAGGGAATAGTTACACGAGGATAGTTTTTGAGACAACAAACAGAGAAAGGAGAATAAACATCGAACAAGATATGAAAAGATTCGGTGTCGGAGTTGTTGCTTCGAACATAGAGATTTAAGCAGACGGAGGGCCGTAGACATATACGAGCTCTCTTTCTTTTTATATTTTAACCCCAAGAAAGGAGCACACTATGAATTTGATCAAAAAGATATTCGAAGGTAAGACGGAACAGAGATTCACGAAGGTTTTGGTGAATGAACACGATCTCGACTTCTTTCTTCCGATTCTAAAAACCCATAATATTGACTTTGTGCTTGTGGGGGAAGAGCCGAGTGACGAAGGTATTATCGTAGAATTTCTCTCAAACAAAAGACAAAAGAAAAAAGTCATGAAAGACGTAAAAACATTCAAAGTACGAATACAAATACTCTAAACTTTAATAGTATCAATAATTTTGGATTATTATAATTCTATACTTTTCAAACCAAACCTCCTACAATTACTTGAAAGGAGGTGATATTTTTGGACAAATTCGTTAAAGGATCGGTACCCGTACACATCGCAGCAAAGGCTTATGGCAAAGATCCTTCGTGGGTAAGAGCTGGTATTATATCCGGCTGGCTTCCAATCGGTAAAGCCACTCGTGACGGCAAACTCATCACAAGCCTGGATCAGCTTGGAAGCAGGTACGGACGAATCAACTATTACATCTCGCCAAAGTGTTTATACGAAGAGACGGGATATTTGTGGAAAGGAGAACGAAATGAGCACGACGATTAGACCAGAGGTGTCAAAGAGAAATAAGTATTGGATCAGTAAGCACCGTTATTACGAGCTGAAACACTTTTGTATGCAGGTACCTGAGTGGAAGAAAGAACTTGCGGCTTTGGATGGATACAGAGAGGAGTCAACGCCGATAGATATTTCTAAGATTGGTACGGATGAAAGCTCTGTTGAAAAGACTGCTCTTAAGAGGGATGAGATAAAAGAGAGGCTTAGAATGATATCTGAAGCAGTGGTTCGTACGGACGAGCTTAGAAGTCTTGGGCGTTTCGTACTCGAGGGAGTCATCAACAATCTTCCATATGACAAGCTTAATGCGAAGATGACCGTCCCTTGTTCAAAGGACGAATACTACGAGTATTACCGTAAGTTTTTTTATATTTTGAGCGGTCTTCGTAAATAATACATCTCCTATTGTGAAAGATATATTTCGAAGTATACGAGTTAGCATTCATAAAGGAGGAAACGAAATAATTCTTACGAGGGTTCTACGATTTGTAGGCCCTCTTTTCTTTTTCATACGCATCCGACGAAAACAAATGATATTTTTGTATTGGTGAAAAAGCCCGGAGGTGAAAAATGACAAAACAAAATAACTCGCTCTATCCAACCAAAGAGGAAGAGGTCTACCACAAGATTCTTCAGAGACGAAGACAGATCCTCGTACATTCTTATATTTACTACGAGCTTGACAACAGTCTTGTAGAGGACTCGAAATGGTCTAAGTGGGCAAGAGAGCTTGTAGAGCTTCAAAAATCTTACCCGGATATTTCAAAGGTAGTCCCTTATTACGAGAGCTTTAAAGACTTTGACGCGAGTACGGGCTTTGACTTTAAGTATGACGAGAAAACGAAAAAGAGAGCTGAGATGCTTCTTAATATGAGAGGAGAGTAGAGATGCTTGTTTATATTCCATTATTATTTCAGATAGGTGCGTTACTGTGTTGCTTTATCGCGATAATCCTTGTGGTTACTCATTACCGAAAAAAAAATAAGACAAAGACTGTAGGAACCTTAAAAGTGGCTACGGACGAAGACGGTACGGACTATATGTTCCTCGAAGTAGACAAGGGTAAACTTGCAACGATCAAAAGTTCAGACAAGATATTACTTCGTGTGAAGCAGGTTACGGACGAATAGTAAAGTTTACAAATACTTTAGTGGAGGTGAATAAATATGGATATGGATAATGAAATAGAAACGGGTATTAGATTAGGTTTTGAAGTATGGAAATTTGTGGATCATATATACAAAGAGTATGATATGAGTTATGCCGAAATTGCGAAATTGTTCGAAGCGACATCAAATGCTCTAAAACAACGAGATGATGAAAACCATTGACAAATAGTTAAACCACGAACGGGAGGGCTCGTAGAAATCTACTTGCTCTCTTTGTTTTTATATTTCTAAGGATCGCAAACAATACAAGTTCTATTACGAACCGGAAAGGAGGTTAAAATGGATCAGCTTAAAAAAGAACACATCAAATCGATCTTGCTTATCGGAACAATGGGTATGTGTGTGGTCACAACGTCCGTATTCTCGAGTAAAGTCAAGTGTATTGGACTTGACAGGTTTAAGAGATACGAACGGGTGATCATAGATATTACCAACTGTGTTCGAGACTGCGGGGCAAAGATTCTGATGGAGGAGCTTTATAATTATGCTCGTCCTATGAAACCGAATAGGAGGTGACAGACGGGAGAACTCGTAAAAATCTACGGGTTCTCTTTGTTTTTTTGTGATATTTTACAAAATTTTACGGGCTTACTTGAAAAACGACGCTCTGAGAGGCGATATAAGGCGAGTTAAAAAGAAACAGAACCTACTGGTCGATATAGCACCTAAATTGCTCTAACAGGCTCTCATGAGCTTACAAACGATTTCGTCTATTTTAGCCTAATTTTTACCATATTTTGACGATTTTTCGCAAAAATTGCAGGTTTTATTATGAAACAATAGAGTATTATAAGTAAAGGAGAATTAAAATGTTGAAGAAAATGATAAAAAGAATATTAGCGGATATGGTATATTGTACTTGTGCTTTGATAGGACTTGTTATTATCCAAAAAGTAAAGAGACAGATTAAAAGAGAAGATAAACGGATAAGACGGGAAATTAAAGCATTGGGTCTGTAATACAGATCCTTTTTCTTTTTCGTCCGCAATAAATGCAAGCTCTTTAATGGAAATTAACACTTAACACTAAAGGAGGACAACATGAGCTACGAATATACATTTAAAGGAGAATTACAGTTTGAAGGTCGTTGGGATGAGATCGACAAATCTGTGGCACAAACATTATATCCGTTGTTAAGGAACACGTATGTAAGCTTGACGAATCCGCTTTTGGAGGAATTAAACGAGCTTTGGGACGAGATAAGTGAAACCGACCCAAGAAGTTATGATGAGTTCATCGTGGAGGCGTTAAACGTACACACAGCACCACTAACATGGAGATTGCATCAGAGAACAAAAGAGCCACGAGTAGTAGGATGTTTCGACGAAGAACGTTGTGATTTTATCCTGGTTAATAAAAACGGTGGTAAATGTTATATGACAATAGTTGACGAGTAAATTTCCGGAGAGTCTGATTTTACAGGCTCTCTTTGTTTTTATCCGCAAAAAATACAGATTCTATAGTGGGGACACAGAGCCTATGTTTTTTATATTTTGAAAGGAGAAGAATAAATGGTATATGAATTAAAATATAAAGACGACATTATTGACGCGGTAGACGCACATGACAAATTGGCCGGACTGTGGATTATACTCGAGCATATGAAAGTAAAGTATGCCGAAGCAGACGATCCAGTATCGATATATTTGAATATGGCGCAGCGTAATTTAGCATTAGCAAAAGATTGTATAGTAGAAGTTATACCGGAAGAAGCAATAGACGCAAAATAAAAACATAGCAATTTGTGCAAGAGCGGGAGCTTACGGAAACGTAGGCTCTTTAGTTTTTTATATTTTGAAAGGAGTAACAAATGAGTAAAAAATTTGATGATCTTTACAAAGAGTGGATTGAAAAACAGGTCGAGATCATATATGAACCAAAAGACCAAAGACTCAATTGGGATGAACTTCAGGAGACAGTGTGTCAGATTATTGAAACATTCGAAGACTTCCTTAACAACAGAGGAATTACAATTGATAACCCGGAGAAGAATGACAGCACCGGTAATCCAAAATTAAACATTTACGGAACAGACTATGGCGAACTTCAGAGTAATCTCGAGTTGATATTTGTAGACAGAGGACTCGTGACTCAGGAGATCATTGATAAGTTTAAGTAGGGAGGTAACAAAATGGGAACAGAGGCTTTATACATGGTAAAGCGAATCGTTGGTAATGAGATATTTATCGAGGCTAACCAATTAGTGGAGACTGACGATGAGGTAATATCGTATGTATCAGGTATGATACGAAGGGATGCCGTGTCAATGATCGAAGCTAATTTGGATTCTTATAATATTGACGGCAAAGACGTGTTCGAAACGCATATGAATTTCGACGTGAGGGTTAAAGTAAACGAAAACGCTCGAGGCGGAATTGCCGAGTTTGACGTGGACGTTTGTGGACAGAAGAGCATTTGGTTTGTTGAGGAAGTAGAAAGGTTTGAAGATTAGTCTGCTTTTTTATATTTTAGAAAGAGAGGTAAAGGATGAAAATTCTTAATAGGTATATGTACAACTCATCGATGGACAAGAACGATGTGATCACCGGACTAATAGATCCTCGTATGTACCAGTATGTACAGTTCTTCGACCAGACCACTGGTATGTATTTCAGAAAGAAACCAATCGAGGTTATTCACGCATGGAAATTCTTTGTGTCGCTGATAAACGCCGGTGTTGAACCAACGCTTAAGGTTTTCTACGACGAACTTAATTTACCAGCAATCTTGGGCCCGACTCTCTTTGACCGTGTTTTCAAAAAAGAACCGTTGTTGTGTTTGTACGTTTGTGAAGATTCAACATATGGAGAAGTTATAGCAATAGATTTTGAGTTGTTTTAGAAAGAGAGGTAACAAAATGAAATATTATTGCTTAAAAAAAGAGGCTGATGGAAAAATAGAAAACTTGTTTATGGGCGTTGGAGAATTATCCGATCACTTTATTAATCAGTTTAGAAGAAGTCTCAGTTTAGACATTTCGAAGTGTTTTACGAATGGTTCTTTGAGGGATTTTGCTGTTGAAAAAGACGGCGGTATAGACATTCACGTTGTGGTTGATATTAACGTGAAAGACGGAGAAAAAGCCAAAGGAGGTATTGTTGAAATAAACACAGACGTTTGTGGAACGCGTGCTAAATATTATGTCGAAAAACTCGAAATAAAAACGGCGAAGTTATATTTTTGAAGGGGTGGTAACAAAATGTCAAAAGAAACAAGTGGAAGATTTCCATTCGATAACATGCCGTATTACGAGCATATAGAGGAGACCATGGGTGATTCGCTTCCGTGGAAACTTAATTTTAACATGAGTGATCTTGCTACGAGAATTGCTTATCTCGAATCTATTACGGATACAACAAAAATTCCGGATGATATTGGAACATATGAGGATTTAAAAGATCATCTTCTTAAAAGTCTTTATATGGAAGAGTACAGTGCCTGGTGTGCTTTGGTTGATCATTTAGCAGATGTTTATATTTACATCAGGGCTTATATGCACCGTGTAGGAATCAGAGAAGAAGACGTCCGTGCCGAAATTCATAAAAGAATCTATGGC
>RHMF01000082.1_pt1 | contig 40238 bp, 60 predicted proteins | sample 5365151 | NCBI WGS metagenome assembly RHMF01 (sample SAMN10266501, study PRJNA497801) | feces metagenome | isolation source: feces | host: Bos taurus | place: China: Prairie of Fairy Mountain | collected 2017-08-14 | reverse complement strand
CGGGCCACGGTCATAGGCCCGGGGCATGTGCCCACCCGTATCAGCTCGCCCTGCTCGGCTTGCTCGGAGGAGTTGGCCTGACAGACGGGGCAATCGCGCGTTTCCATCCTGCTTCCCATGGCATCGCGTTCTGCCTGCGCTCGTTGCATATGCGGTGCGAGCTGCGCCCGTTCGCCGGGTCGTGGACGCATGCCCTCTGCGACTGGTATCCGAACTCCCGCCACCGGGACGCCGGGTAGTAGTGGTCGTACTCGAACGCCAGGGGGTGCCCAGCCTTCGCGTCGTAGCGTATCGGCCGTCCGCATATCCAGCACGGCAGGCCGAGCGAACGCTGGCGTGCGACGAGCTTGCGGTAAGCCCGTCCGGTTCCCTCGCGCTTGCTCACCCGTTCTCCTATCGCCTGGCCCCCAAGCTTCTGCCCCGACGTCGCCGGCGGGGTGATAGAATCATGGCGGCCACCGCTCGGAAGGGGGATCACATGAGAATATTCGGCCTCAACGCCTTCGTCGTGCTGCCGGTGCTCCTGGTCACCGTGCTCGTCGTGTGCGCCATAATCGCCCTCGTCAAGTACATCGTGAAGAAGTAGTGCTACAGGACGACGCCGTGGCGCTGCGAGAAGCAGTCGGCCACGCCCTCGTACCTGTCCACCCGAGCTATGGTGCCGGGGCGCACGCGGTGCGGGACGTCCACTCCCAGGGCGCGGAGCATGGCGCGTGACATTGCTGTGTCGTAGCGCAGCGCGATGCGCGCCATCTGGTCGCGGGTCATGGGTCCACCTTCGGGGAAAAGAAAAGCCGCCCCAGAGGACGGCTCCATCATCTTTCTTTGCACATTACATCATACGGCATCCGAAGGTAAGGATTGGCAAGGACTTTACGAGTACCTCGAGACCAGGCCGAGCTTGCGCACGTGCCTCGCCGCATGGACCAGGGCGATCTCGGACTTCTCCTTGCCGTAATCGCGCACGTATCCGCAACGCTGCGCCGCCTCTCCCTGGGTCATCCCCTGCATGAAGTGGTAGCGCAGGAACGCGCCGTTGTCGTCGCACTCGTCCTCCATGGACTCGACCACTGCCTCGCAGTCGGACTGGACGCGCCTGTACTCGTCGCGCTTTGCGTGGAGCCGGGCCATCAGCTCCACGTGGTCGACCATGAAGTTCTCCACGCCGTTCTCGTTCGACCTCGACCTCGGCATGCCGTCAGGCGGCTTGCTCCCGAGCATGTCGCAGCTGTCGGCGATCTGCGCGATTATCGAGGGCAGCGACTTGCGCACCATCTGCGCGGACCTGAAGAGGTTGCTTGCTGCGTTGTAGGCTTCCGCGTCGAACTCGACCATGTTACCTCCTGCCGTTGACTAGGCCGCGAAGATGCGGTCGTTCAAGTCGAAAAGGCTGCTCATCTCGTCTCCCCTCTCCGGTGCCTGCACTCATCTGGTGGTTCTTTTACCCACCCGTGGAGCCTGTCGCACCAATATTCTTCTTTCGGAATCTTGCGCCCGTGGTGAACTACGCACATGTTCAGGCAGTTGTTGCAAGCCTTGCCGCGCAGCGCCCACGCAGTATGTTGTTGTTGATGGTGCGCTTCTACTCTCATGCCATGCCCTCGTCCATGAGTGCGTGGATAGCATCGGCGTAGTCCAGGCACTTGCCGAACTTCGAGCGGTATTTGTCACGATTTTTGCGCACCAGGGATATATCGAATTTCAGCTCGTCGCGCTCGGCTTCAAGCTTGCTGTACTCTTCCAGGCTCTTGCTGAGTAGATTTGCGAGTCTGTCGTTATCGGCTTCCAACTCGTCCACCTTGCGCCGCAAGTCTCCGCACTCTCGCTCTATCGGGTGCAAGTGCTCTGCCCAGCGTTCGGTGATTTCATGTTGGGTTATTGCCGCTTGGCGGTCGAGCCATCCGAGCACTTTGTCTATCGGCACCGAAATCCAATCGGTCTTGATGTTCACGGAATCGGGCCACATCGCCGTGCTCGTGGTGTGCGTGTAGTAGTACCGCACGTCCGCTTCGAGCTGTTCGCGACTGTCGCAACTTTCGCAATCGGCATCATCGCCTTGTTTCCGCTGGTCGGCATATTGACGGCAACTTTCAGGCGTTTACCTTGGGGTCGCTAACGCCATTTTCAGGCGTTGAATCGTCGTTAGCGTCATCGTCGGTCAGCAGGTCGCGCTCGGCTGTCAGCTCGGCGATTTGCTTATCACTCTCTGCTTCGCATGTTTCACAGAAAAGCTCATGGCGCTTCGTTGTTTCGCGCTCCGTGATTGCCGCTTGGCGGTCGAGCCAGCCGATTACTGCGTTGTAGTCGTACACCGCCCTGCAATCACTTGGATAGTTGAGATACTTGCTGATATCAGCTTCGAGCAGTTCGCGTGAATCATCGAAGTCGCTTATTTCACGCTTCGATGCGGGGTTTTCAGAAGTTTCCACTGATTTCGGCGCATCGAATTTGCTGATTTGCTGTTTCGCTGCATCCAACTCTGCTCTCAGCTTGAGCAATTCCCTGGCCAACATCGAGTTCTCCTCGACCAATGCGCGGTCGTTGTCCATGACCTCCTCGATGGATTCCCTCCGCACGTAGTCGCGCTCGATCATGTCGGCGAGTGTTTCGAGCGCATGGTATACGTTCGTCGTGTCCGTCAATCGACGCAGGGCCTCGCCAGCATCGTGATAGTCGGATAGGTTCCTCGCCGCTTCCCTCAGAATCGCAACCACACCGTCTTTCGGCTCGTAGTGGCTGCACATATCTCGGTTAGTTGTCATTTGTCCTCTTCCCCCCAGCGTCGTGGCTATGGCGTTCTCAATTGCATCGAGCTTTCGCAGTCCCTCCGCTTTCTCTAGTTCTCGGCTAATTGCGCTCTCGCCAAGATGCGCGTCTTCGACTATCCAGATACGCATGAAGTCGATTGCCTTACGCAAGTCTGCATCAATCTGGTTCCCCAGCGTCGCGGCTATAGCCCGGTCGTGCTCTGCCTGTATCTCGTCGCAAATCGCGTGCAGCTCGCTCACTGGCATCTCGATGGTGCCGCGCCAGTAGCGGAGCTTGCCTGTCGTCTTGAGCTTGGAGAGCGATTGCAGCTCGGTCGTTCGGTTGTCGGTCATGACCAATCTCCCTTCATGCGCTTCTCGTAAAGCTCGCGCTCTCGTTTCTCTGCCATCGCCCTGTCGTGCTCTGGGTCTTCGAGCGTGAGCGCGTCGATGGGGTTGTACTCGAATCCTGGGCAGTTGCGACGCGCCCTGATGTAGCCGTCGCTATACGTCTCGCCCGTGTACTCGCAATAGTTCGCGTCCCCGCAGACCATGTTCGTGCAGTGTCGGCAGTTGCGCGTTCGGTTGTCGGTCATTGCGCCCTCCCGTCTACGAACCCGTCGTTGTAGCCTTCGTCGTAAGAGCTTCTACACGCTTCCCTCTCCGTATACGACGCTTCGGATGCCACATACTCGATGACGATGCACTTAATCAGCTCGCCTATATCCACCTTCCGTTCGCGTGCCGCCTTGAATGTTTCGCGTGCCAACTTCGACGCTTTAGATCTGCGCTCGTGTCTTATCTCATGAATCTTCTTGAAGCCGCATCCGTCGCAGCTTGGCTTCTCGGTCGTTTGATTGTCGGTCATCAGTATTCCTCCCTGTCGAACGGCTCACAGTGAATCCGTGCTATCGTGTCGATACTCACGCGCTCGTATCCGTTGAGCGGGAACATGCCGCGCTCGTGCGCTATTCTGTCCATGAACCAACGGTCGAAGTCGAAACGCTCGAACTCCTCGTCGTTGTCGAACAGGATGATGTGCGCAGCTTCGCCGCCGTGCTTGAACAGGTAGGTAATGACCATGTAGCCATGCTCGGTGTTGATAATCGTTCGGTTGTCGGTCATCGCTCCCTCCGTTCTTCGCCGCCACTCATGAGCCATACGAAAATCCTCTCCCGTTTAGTGCTTTCGCTATAGGTGAAATCGCAAACGTCCGACGGGAGCGGGCAGCCAAAACACGTTTTGCCGCAGTTTTCGATGAAGAAATCCGCAGCCCTACAAGGATTTCCAAACAGCTTGCTCCAATTCGTATTCTCTAGGCTCATCGCGCATCACCTATAACTATGATGATTAAGTCTGCAATCGCTTCGCCCTTAGACCTATAATCGGCATTAGGTGACAAAACCCACCTGTCAGATACCGCCTTCATAGCTTCAGCGAGCCTATCCCGTTGCCACGTGAAGTATCGCAGCTCGGCTTGTAATTGCTCGTAGGTCGCGTTGTCGCTCATTCGCCCACCACCTTCTCGCCGTCCGAGCAGTAATCGTCATCGTCAACAAACCACCGCTTGAAATCGCCCATGCCGTCTGTCAACATGCACATACCCTCGTAGCGATGCTTGCAATCCCTGCACCGCACGATTTCCTCGCGAATGTTCGAAAAATCAAAACGAATCAAGTTGTCCTGCGATGTGTAGCTTGAGTTGCTCATGTCGATGATGTACTCGCTCATTCCGCATCACCCCTCATCCATTCGAGCAGCGCGTCGTAATCGTCAGGTCCGCAATTCGGGGGGCATGATGGCGCGTCTTTGAAGATGCAATCCGATTCGCTGCAATATATACTCGAATCGCATGCGTAAGCGGTTACTGTCAGCGTCCGTGCCGCCTTCTCGGGCGTGCCGAACAGCGCGTGCCATCGACTTTTGCCACCGCCGCCCAGCGTCGCGGTAATTTCATCGGCCATCCTCACGGCGACGTCGTGCCACGTCCAGTCGCTCTCGTCGTACCAGTCGAAGCCGAACAGCTCGGCGAACTCGTGCAGGTTGCCCACGTCGCGCAGGCCGTCGATTAACTCGGTCGTGTTCATTCGCCCACCACCTCGAAATACGGTGCCAATATCCTCAACGGCGACCATGCCGATTCATTGCCATCGTTGATTATTTCTTGGCATGTCGGGTCGTGATCTTTCGGGAAATCTCGCAACGAATTGAAATAAACAGGCTTGTCGCATTGCCAGCAATAGCCGCTTGACCAGTTGCCCTCGTTCAGGCTCAAATAACAGCATGTGCGGCACTTGTCACGTAATTCATTTACGTTCATTTCTCATCCCTTCCCGCCATCAATATCGCCAGCGCCGTCACGCCCACGGTGCCGCCGATCATGAACGCCATCACGTGCGTTAAAACTGACATTTGCTGTATCTCCTTTTCAAGTCAGGCCGTTGTATCTTGTCGATGCAAGCACGCTCGAACTGCTCACGGTGCTTTCTCACGCAGTCCACGCAGCGGGTATCGCGTCCGCTTCGCATCGAGCTGTTGCGTGGAAACTCCCACGTCGGTTTGGTTTCTCCGCACTTGAAGCATGTGCGGGTTAATGGTTCAGTCACTTAGCCACTCCCAACTTTCCTCGTGTTCTCGCCGCTGTTGCCGGGTGAAGCGTTCGCCGTCCACGGTGAAGTAGTCGATTTCGCGGTTAACCAAATCGAGCGGCAGATGGTAGTCGTGCTCTTTCTTGTTGGTGAACACGATGCGTATGTCCACCCGCCGATACGGCTCACAGCGCGAATTGCTGCAATCGCTCATTTCGCGTTCACGCCCAACAGAGCGCAGATGGTACGAGCGTCCAGCTTCATCGCCACGCACAGCTTTGCGAACGTGAACACGCTAGGCATTGCCATGCCGTTTGCCCACTTGCTCACGGCGTTGATGCCAACGTCTGACTTGTTCGCCACTTCCTGATACTTCATGTCGGTGGCCTGTATGACGTGCTTTAAACGTTTGCCGAAAGCGACTCGGTAAGAGTCGGCGGTTACTGCCATGATTCTCCTTTCTCTCAAAGCAGTGTTAGCTGCTTGGTTTCATCCTCGATTCGCTGCTTTGCGAGTCGGTAATATGTGCGGTTGATTTCAAAGCCGACGTATTCAAACCCAAGGCGCTCACAAGCAATGAGCGACGAACCGCTGCCAACGTGCGTGTCTAGGATTCGCTGTCCAGGTTCAGCAAACTTGTCAAGCAGCCATATGTACAGCTCGATTGGTTTCTGTGTCGGGTGAATACGTGGTTTTCGCAATGTGCCGCTGCTGCCTTTTTCGAAGCACTCCGCATTGCGATTGAATGAAGTCCACGCATATTCGACGGGTGCCATCGTGAAACCCTCGGCGGGTATGTTCTTCTTGCGCCATACAACAAAGCAGCGCGTCGGCGGTAAATCGAAGTAATTACCACCCCAGATGATTTGATTCTTCGATATGCGTTTCAGCTCTTTGAAGTAGGCAGGTTCAGGCGCTATATCCCAGTGGCGTATGTCGTGGTCAAACATACCCCCATTCGTCTGGTACTTCGTCGCCCAAGTCCCGCCCGTTCTTCCACACTTCACGCTTGGCGTAGGCATCGAATCTGCCCCCCCCCCGCGTCGATTTCGAAGTATTTATCGAACACGCCGCCGAATCGCCCACGTTTGTCGTGGTGTGCGTCACGGGCATCTGAGCCAGCCCCCCCCCGCCGTAAGGCGGGTCACAAATCGCAAGATCGAAATAGTTGTCGGGATAATTCGGCAAATACTCCATACAGTCGGCGTTGATAAATTCGCTCAATTAATACCCTCATTTCTCTCATAAACGCAGTGATTGACTTCACGGCAATTTGTCCAGCGTTGCCACAACTCGCAGAACGACTTGCCGCCGCCTATGTCCACGACGGCTGTTTCGTGTTCGCAGTTGCACGGAGTGTGTTTGCCGTAGAAGTCGAAAGATTGCTGTCCAGGTAATACTCGTTTAGCCATGTCAGCGCCAGTTGGTATAGTAGTCAGTCACGCCAGCGTCACACCCGCTGTCAAGCACGATACACTCGCCCATGCTGCCCTGAAACACGGTGCCTTGCTCCATGTCCGACGCTGCTACCACATAGCGCCCTTCTGAGTCGTGGTAAAAGCCTTGTTCGTCGGCTGTCCACTCGTTAGTGCGGTAATGCCAGAGAACGTTACTGCTGTACGCAGTTTCGCGCCGCCCGTCGTACTCGATAACGCCCACGAAAGAGTTAAGGCCATCGGGATTGCCTTGCACGTTTGAGTAGCTAGGCGCGTAAGCGTAAGACTCGTAATACTGCTGTTCTTCCCACGCTTGCTGTTCAGCTTCGAGCGCCGCTTGTTCTGCTTGTTCTTGCTCGTACTGCTCGATGATTTCAGCCACGCGCTGTTCGATGCTGTCCAGCTTCATGCGAATGTACGCGCCCGTGTTCGTCTTGTCTGACGGATAGACGCGCCACGTCCATTCTGGTTCGATTTCGCGTGCTTGCGCTGCCGGCTTCACGATCATCGCAAGCGTGATGCCCACGATAACGAGCAGCACCGAGCAGACGATGGCAAGTCGCGCCAAAGTAGTGCGGTTCATCTTCGTTCTCCTTGTTCAGTTTTGGTTGTTGGATTGCTTGCTTGGCAGTTGGCACGTCTCGCGCGCGCGTATTATATATAAATATATTATTTCTTTTTTATTTACTTAAGAGATAGCACGTGCCAACGTGCCAACGTGCCAAAACAAGCGTTGAGCTGGTCTAACCCCTGGCACCTGGTGGCACGTTCAGAGCGTAAACACGCACCGACTTTCTGCCGTCCGCGTACTCCCGATGGTCGGTTTTCGTACACTTCAAGCGAAAATACGTGCCAATAAGTGCCGAGATTGCGCCACTTCCCATAGCCGTTCTTGAGTAGCCGTTGCGCTCACACCATTTCAGATATTCGCGGTAGGCTTCTTCTTTCGTCATGCCTATCAAGTGCTCGGCGGTTATCTGGTCATCGTTGAACCATTGCAAGCCTGTATTACCTTCACGGGCAATCTCCGACTTCATTGCTTCTGACATTTCATTCGGTGTCGGCCTGTTCTGCGCGATGACTCGCCGCAAGCCTTCAACGCCGATAACGCAGGCGTACTCAAGCACCGATTCTTCACGCAGCTTTTCGCCAATCATCGGGTCATAATCGTCATCGTCTGCGCTGAAAACCGCGTTAAATTCGACAGGAAACAAGCGCCGCATGAAACCCGGCGTTGTGTCTGCAAGCCGTGGAAACTGGTTGCAACTGAATACCATCGTGCAATACGGCTGAAAGTGGAAACCCTTGCCGCCTTTAACGTCGGTAAACATCAAGTCACCAGTTGCTACAGACTTGATGATTGCACAGTCACGATCATCGAGATAACCGCTTGCAATGTCATCACCCAGGTTTGCCGTCTTGCCGACGATATGCGAACCGAGAAAATGAGCGGTTATTTCTTTCGGCTGCAAGCCGCTGATGTTCTCAATGCCAACAACGTCTTTGATTAGCTCGATGTAGGTAGATTTGCCGTTGCTGCCAACTCCGATGAGCACTGGGAAGAATGGACAAAGCTTCGCGCTGCGCACCATGCAAACGCCGATGAACTCTGACAGGTTCATGTATGTAGCAATATCGCCGCACGCCATCTTGTAAAGCACGTTATCAAGCGTCTCGCTTCGAGCGTCAGGATTCCAGTCGTGCGGTATTACATTTGCAATAACGTCATCGTCTTGCCACTCTCGCAACTCAAGCGTTCGAACGTCTAACACGCCGTTCTTGAACGCTATCAAGTATGGCGAAGATTGCCGCTTGCTGTCTGCTTTCGCTTGTATGTAGGCTTTGACTTCCTTACGGTTCGTCATCGTGCAATCGTCGTGCAAGTCGATTATCACCGAGTCGAACGCTTCCCAGCCGACGCGATAACGTCCACCAATGCGGATGGCTGGTGTCTCGCCGTCGATAAGGCAAGCGCCGTATTCGTCTATGAGCTGCCGCGCTACTTTGTTGTGCTCGAACTTGCGCGGCCTACCGCGCTGCTTCTTGACTTCCTCGCTAAAGCCAGCAGGTACAGTGCAAACCGAGTTGATCGTTTTCCACAGCTCGAAGCTATCAAGTGGTGGTGAGCACTTCGTTTGGTTCAAAGCCGTTAGAAACGCTGCAACAGTGTCATCGTCAGCGCCTTTAGCACGTGCGCTTCGACCTTGCTTGAAAAGAAACTCGTTTCGACCTTCGCCATCTTTTATCTTGGCTTCGGGAATGCTCGTATCTGTCTTTCCCTTTTTGCCAGCCCCACGCCGATTGTCGTATACCCACTGAATGCAAGCCTTATCAGTGGACGTTGCTTTTGCTGGTGGCATATCCTCTGGTGATATATCCCATGTGTACGGTTGCCCAGTTTCAGGGTGAATACTTGGTGGTGCAACGATGTAGTTACCGTCACACCGCAAGTCAATAAATATCGTGTCACTCTGGCACCCGCTTATATGGTTATCGCCGACGTTGAAATAGTAGTGCATACCGCCTGTGCCAGATTTAGCACAGCACGTTTCGGATATTTCGCCGTTGGCTAACTCCCAATCACGCAAGAAGTCACTACCGAGCAAGCCGCCGTGTTTTTCTGGCTTATCGTCAACGTCCACAACACACAGGCCGTTGCCGGTGACAAGTCCGATGTTGTAATTTGGATTCTTGCCCCACCATTCGCGGATTTGCTTTTCGTCGGTTGAGCAATCGTTCTTCCAAGATGAAACAGCGTACTTGTCTTTTTGGCGTGGTTGCAGCGGGAAAACAGGCCATCCCATCGAAGCGTATAGCAATGCAGCTTCGAGGAATTGGCTAGTCATGTCGAATCACTGGCGTTTCGCCATGCTCGAATCGTGCTTGTCGTGCCTTTTTGAAAGCTGCATCAGTTTTTTTGTGATCAATCGCAGCTCCCATATTGTAATTTGCATCTTCGAGCCACGCTTTGCCGTCAACATCAACGCAGATAGCCAAGCCGAAATAATCGCCGTCTATTGTTTCGCAGTTAAACATACTTGATTCAAAACCTTCGTAAAGCATTACTTCTACGCAGTTGTCATGCCAACGGCTTTTGTTCGGGTTTGGAATATCACCGACTACGTATAAAGATGGGTACGTTTTCATAACACGTTCCCATGTTTCGTTGTCCCAGTTGTTTTCCTTTAGTTCATGAAACCCAGAAAACCGATTTATTTTTTCTTCGTCGTAATCGGTCATGTTGCCTTTAACTTCAACCCAAACATCTGCTGGGCCGCAATGCTTGCCACGATGCCTGCCGTAAATATCATGCAAAAGAAAATCAGGCAGATAATAGACACCATCACCGAGGTCAAAACCTTCTGGTTCGTATTCATATTTAATGCCTGCCGCATCAAAGAAAACCGCCCACCGCGCTTCAAGCCGTGAGCGGAATTTGTAACCGTTGTACTCGGTTTCAATCGCCTTGATTGTCATAACTCACCCCCAGCAGTTCACAGATGATTCGAGCGGATTCATTCGGAGCGCAGAACATGAATTTGACGTTGTAACGCTCCGTCATGGTCTGCATAGCTTTAGCAAGCCGCCATCCCTGAATTGGCTTTCTGGTGCCGTGCCGTGGGCATTTCGTGCCGTCGTGAGGATTGCACTTAACCTTGCGGCCTGTGCCGCACATACGGCAGTGGCCGTTCGTCCACTCACGCACGTCGTCCACGCATGTGGCCTCTCCGGTCTCCACGAGCACGACGAGCAGGCATCCCGCCGCGTTTGCGCGTGCGATCTCACGCCTGAAGCGATCGTGGCCGCGTCCTAGGTTTGATGCCAGCTCGTCTATGGATTGCTTCGTGTCAACGAAGATGTTCGACCCATCTACGGAATAGTCGCCAAAGTCGAGCTTACGGCGCACGACCTCGATGCCATGCGCCGCCCACCATTCGTGCTTGACCGCGTGCTTGTCGCCGTCGTGGATCTGCTGCCGAGTATCTTCGACAAGCTCCATGGCTACACGTTCAGGTTGCTGTAGCCCAAGCTCGCGGGACGTGCAGCCGCGCCGCTAGGCTTCATACGGTTATCGGTGGTTTTCGGCTCGCGGTGCTCGCCCGTGCGCATCTGCTCTGGGGTGAGCCAGTCGCCCACGTCGTAGGTCCACTTGTCGTAGCCCTTCGCGTTGAGCGTCACTGTGCCGTCGATGATCGCGTAGAACTTTTTGCCCACAAACATGTCCCACTGGTCGGCCTGGAATGCTGCAAGCGGGTCGAAGCCCGGGTTGCACGCCTTGAGCACCTCGAACTTACCCTTGAGGTAGTCGAGGTTCGACCAGCTCACAAACTCGCGGTGCATGAAATCCTTCTCGGGGTCGGGTTTACCGTCCCAGTCCATGAAGTAGGCGTCGCTGTACTTGAATGCGAAATCGCCGCTGGCGATGTCGTACACGAAAGCTGCCGTCTTCTTGGCGAGGCCGTCTGTCTCGGTGCCGTCCGCCTTGGTCCACTTGAGTCGCACGGCCTGGATCATGAGCTCGTAGACACCTGGAAGCATCTGCTCGACGCCGCCGCCACCGCCCTGTTTCGCAGTCGCGTTGTTGTACTCGTTCATATCGATGTAAGGCATTTGGTTCTCCTGTTCTCTAGCCTTGTACCTTCGCTCGCACAGCCGCGAACGGGTCTACCCTGTCGTTCATGCGGTACGCCTCGCGGATGCGCGAGTCGACCGCCTTCAGGTCGTTGTCGATGAACTCGTCCTCGAAGAGCCCGGGCGGGCATTTCGCGGGGTTCGCGTTGTTGGTGTGGAAGCCGTACTTGTCGCCCTCCTTGGCGCTCTGCAGGGTGCAGGTCACCAGGCCGCGGATCAGCAGTTTTTCGTTCAATAGCTTTCCGACGGTCTTTATGTCGACGGTTCCGTTCTCCAAACGCTCCTCATGAAAGATGAAATAGACAATTCTCGTCGCGTCGCCGTCTTCGATGACGTTTTGGAAGAGGTTCCAGATACGCGCAGCGACGTCTGTGTAAACTTGATACTTGTTCTCGTAAGCTTCGGGGCCTGTTGACCATCTCACCCAGGCTTCGCTGATGAGAAAGCCTGCATCGTCAACTACAACGGCTCTCTTCTCGTGATGGTTGGCAAGCCATGATTGGACGATATCGACTCGCAGCGGCTTGTAACCGTTCTCGCCTGCGAGTTTGGTTGCCAAATCGGGAATGCTAATGTTTTCGAGTTGCTTGTCGAAAAACGGAAGAATCTTGTTCTGCGTATTGAGGATACTTACATCCTCTTCGTTAAAGTTTCGCAACGAATAGGATTTACCCGTTCCGCTGTTTCCTAAGACGATGATGGGGATAGACATATCCACCTCCTAAGCGTATTTCCAGTGATAGCCACCAGATGTGCCGCCTTTTTTTGCGACAATTGAGATTCGGGATTGGTTGGCTCCGGTTGCAATCGAAGCGTTTTTTATAGACTCGAACACCTCGCCGGTCTCGACGCAGATGACTTTTTTAAAATGAGCCCGCGATCCGGCTTGTTGAAACCGCTGCATAAACCCTCTTGGATAATTGCGGTTTTTAACTATGCGCTCGTTCCTTGTCCCGTAGTTGTCGTTGTACTTGACCGTGCACCATTCGAGATTGTCGACGCGATTGTTCGTCTTGTCCTCGTCCTTGTGGTTGATGCACGGAAGGTCGTAGGGGTTCGGTATGAACGCGAAGGCTACAAGTCTGTGAACAGCCGCCATCTGCGGCTTGCCATTCTTGTAAACCTTGACCTTCTTGTATCCAAGAATAGTCTGCTGGCTTAGGAACTTGTGAGTGTGCTCGCTCCAAATACGGCCGTCTTCTGTTGCTTTGTAGTGCGGGTAGCCTGGGATGGTCTTCATGATCGGAACGCTCATTCCCCTCCCCCTTCCATCTCCTCCAGGGCGGCCTCGAACCTGCGAGTGAACTCCGTCCACATGTCGAGCTCGTCGTTGACGTCGTCGAAGAACAGGGTGGACAGTGCCAGCCTGGCTCCGACGTAGTACGGCGTGAGGGCGTCGCTGTCCTCGCCCAGTTCGTGGATCATCGCGTCGAGGTACTTCATGAGCCCGCGAAGGTCCCATTTGTCGACGATGTACTGCTCGTCGTATGTTCGCTTCGGGCGCAGCTTGCAGAGAGTCATTGCCACTCACCCCCCAGCTCGTCCCACTTGCCCCAGTCGATTTCCTGGCCGCAATTCGGGCAGTAGTTCCACCACCGTTGCGTCAACGGCTCCATGCACTCTTCGTTCGGGCAAAAAGGCTCGTTCGGCGGGTCCGGCTGGTTGAAGTAGTCGTGCGAGCCGTTCACGCCCATCGGGTAGTTGCTGTTTTCGCTCATTGCTCGACCTCCACGTGCTCGTACCAATCGCCGTCATCGCACCAGTAGTAAGACCAATTGCCGTCCTTGTCTTGGAGCGACATATGCCCGATAAAGAAGCTGGCTCCTTCGGTGAAACCGAGCTGTACGCTGGTGAGCTGGTCGCTGTGTGCCGCATGAATCAGGCGGTCAATCGCCCACTTGGTTTTAGGCGGTATGCGCTTCATGGGCATCACCACCACCCCCACTGTTTAAGTACAGCGAGGATGAACGGCACGCCGATCATGACGAGTGCTCCGGCAGCGCCGAGCAAAACGTCAGATGTTATAATTCTCATGTCCCCGTCGCTGTGGACAACGGAGCGTGAGTAGCTGCAGCTACCGCGCTCCACTTTTTTTCTTTGCATGTCTTACCTCCTTCATGATTGCTGACACGTCGATGCGCCATGAACCGCAAATTTTCACGGCTGGTAGCTTGCCGTCTCGGCACTGTTTGCTGATTGAATTGATGTGGCTCTTTTTCGGTTCTGCATCCTCTGGCAAGTTGAACCACCAGCGGCAAAAACTCTTAATGTCCCATAGGTCATCCATGTGACTGTCCTTTCAAACCTTCTAAGCGCGTCCCTAAGTCCGTTGCTCACAGCTCGCCCACCATTGACGCTGATGCGCTGGTGTGTCATCGCGGGTTTTGCGTCTCCCATGGTTCCGCGCCCTTTAGTGCTATTCAGTTGCGCTATTCATCTGTCAAAGTGCAAAGATTGGTTAGACCTATACGGCCTGTGTGATTCCTGCTAGCTCGTTTGGAGTCTTGCCTGTTAGCTCAGACAGTCGGAGAATTTCTGACCATGACCAGTCGTATTTCCCTTCCCTTTTCCATCTGAGCGTGTTTCGGCTCATGCCCATTAGCTCAGCCATGCGCCCACGGGTGATGCCCCGCTCGACCATGAAATAGCCGATAGCCATATCGATGGCCTTACGTGCTGACTCGTTCAAAGTTGCACCCCCTTCCTGCTTACTCGAAGTTTTGAGTAATACCATCTTACTCGAAGTTTTGAGTAAATGCGCCTAAAACTCAAATTTTTTGTTAAAATTTTTGAGCGAGAGAAAGCGAGGGAATATGTGCAGCACTCTTTCTGACCGTATTCAGCAAGCGATGGACAAACGCAACATCACTCAAGCAGACCTCGCTCGCATGACGGGAATGACCACATCAAACATTGCGTACATCGTGAACGGCAAAACGAAAGACCCGCGCTTTCAAAGCGTGTTGCTCATTGCCGATGCATTAGGCGTGTCGCTTAATTACTTGGCAGGGATTGACGATTAATGCGCGTCAAATCAGCACATATCCAACAACTCGAAAAGAACAAGCCGCGCTCACGCTGCCGCAAGTGGCGGTTATGGCTCAACGTCGAAGGACTCGACACGCGCCCGTCTAGAGTGTTTCACGGCACCTACACCGAAGCTTTAAACGCCCTAGAAGCTTTTAAACTCGAATACATGGATAAAGTACCAGACTCGGACACACTCGCGTCTTACATGGCGCTCTGGTTGCTCTGGCGTGAAAGTTCGGGACAGTTTGCACCAGGCACAATCGCAAACGACAAACGCGACATTAACGCTATCTTGCGCTCACCGCTTGCCGAGCTGCCGATAGCGGCAATAAAGCCCGAGGATGTGAGAAACGGCCTTTTGTGGGTGAAGCAAAACCCGGCACGTAAAAGCGGCGAACTGTCAAACGCCACCATGAACGCTATCTATATCACGCTTGCCGCTATCTTTCGTCAGGCCGTGGACGATGAGCGCATAGCTAGAAACCCGATGGAGCACATCAAAGCGCCGCGCCCAGATACGAAAGAGAAAGAAGCACTCACGCCCGACGAACTTAGCGAACTGATCGTGAAGCTGTCCACGCTTCAACTTGACGGTCGCGTGATGTGCTTGTACTTCATCGCGTATCTAGGCTTGAGACGCAGCGAAGCTTGCGCGTTGATGGACAGCTCGATACGTGACGGCTATTGCCATATAACCCAAGCAATTAAAGAACGTGACGGCTCCATCGGTGAGACGAAATACCCATCATCAGTGCGAACGCTGCCGATGCCGCAATCACTGGTGGACAAATGCGCCGAATGGCAAACACTCAAGCGCCGCCTAGGTTGGCAAGACTCGCAAACTTTATGCTGCAACTCGCAAGGCCGCGTCTTGCGCCCACAGCTCCTACAGCGATGGTGGACAGGTGACAGCAAGCACAACGGCATAGCCGAGAAGCTTGGATATGACGGCTTGACGCTGCATCAAATTCGTCACAGCAACCTTTCGATGATGGCACGCCATATGTCACCGTTCGACTTGAAGTCTTATGCTGGTTGGTCATCCATCGAACCCGCCAAGATTTACATTCACGATGATTTGTCACGTGTCACCGATGCCGTGAGCAACGCTTGGCAATAGCGCCGCGTGTGCAAAAAATGTGCAACCAAATCAATCTCGATGCAACGTCATTTAGCCGTTTTTCATTTTGAGCTGCGAAAACGATGTGCAAGCGTGTGCAATAGTTTGACAGCGTTTGCGCAGGTGGGAAGCGAACACTAGTTGGTCGCAGGTTCAAATCCTGTCCAGCCGACCATGTAAAACCGCAGGTCACACGCTTATTGCATGTGGCCTTTTTTGTTACGTGTGCAAAACGTGTGCAAAAAATGTCAGGCCAAAACAAAAAAAGCCCCCGCCGAAGCGGGGGCGAGTCCTATGCATTCAAGTAGTTCACGCCCGATTGGAACGCCTGGTCCAGAGCGACCTCCTGCCAGCTCCCCGAGACCTTCCTGTAGGCTTTGGACACCTGCACCCAGCTCCCGTTCTGCTTGACGTAGAGCGCCGTGGTCGATGCGGAGGTGACCACTATCGCGTGGTCGGCCTGGACGTTGGTTATGTCGTAGCCGTAATAGGTGCTCGGGGTCCACGAGCCGACGTCGATGGACACCTGGAACTGCAACGTGTCGTTGTTCGCGTCGGAGGCATCGTCCTTGGAGAACTTCACCCAGATGCTATGCTCCCCAGCAGAGACGTTGGAGTAGGTGAGCGTCTGCGTCGAGCTGCTGTTGTATGAGCTCGTGTTGCAGGCACGCTTGTAGCTGGAATCGGTGATGGTCGCGCCGCTGGAACCAGCCGCGTAGTAGCTGTTGGAAAGGGACACGTCCACGTTGCCGAACACGCCGAAGTCGTACCCCTGCTCGGCGTAGTTGATGTACGTGAACGTTATGTCGGCCGACACTGGCAGGTGGAAGTCGATGCGGCAGACCGCAGCGGACTTGCTGATTCCCTTGTTGTTCGACACGTAGTATCCCGTCGAGCTGTTCAAGGCGAAGCCGTATGAGCCGACGTTCACCACGTCGTAGGACGCGTCCGTCTCGGTTCGCTGCACGAACTGGGAGGTCACGTCGGTGCCGTTGTCCTTGACGACGATGCCGTCCAGGTCGTCTAAGAGTACGGTCGTGTTCGCGCCCTGCTTGACCCACTGGTCGGATGTCACCGTTGCAGATGTGGAGTTGGTGACGGTCAGCTCGTACTCCGTGCCGCTCACCGTGTAGGCGACGGTCAGGTCGGCCCCGTAGAAGCGGATGTACGCGGCCCTGGACGTGTTGGACGTGCCCCTGGTGGCTGTGGAGCGTAGCTGCACGTTCCTGGCCTCAGCGAGCGTCCAGGAGCTTCCACCGTCCACGTCCCTCGCAGACGCCGTGGTCGAGCAGTAGCTCGTGGTCGGCCCCTTCGCCGTGCTCCCCGCGTAGAGCTGGTGGACTGCCGTGGTGAGGTAGTTCGTCGAGCTGACCCTGGCCTTGGCCTTGCACGTCACGGACGTTATCGTCGCCCCGTCCGGTATGTCGACGTCGAACGTGTAACTGATATATGACGAAGCCCTGCTGCCCGTGTTGCAGGTGATGTAGGCGTAGCTGGTCGAATCGCTTCCCGCGTATCCGTTCGAGATGGGGTACGAGCTGTTGACGGAACTGTAGGAGCTGTTCGCGGAGCTGTACCCGGAGGGAACCGCCGTCGCGGTCCCCTGCTCCTGGACCACGCGGCTCACGATGTCACCAGCCAGATGTCGCCGTTAGATCCCTGGGAGCTGGTCGGGTTGCTGCTGGACGTGTAGTACGTCGAAAACGTCAGGCTCCCCGTAATCGGTGCGCCCGATGCGCTGTGCGCCGTGTACCCCGATGCCAGGTGCGCCGCGTCCACCGTGTCGGAGGTCAGGTCTATCAGGGTCGTGGACTCCTTCACGACCTTGTTGACGTATTGGTTCGCCATTTACGGCCCCTTACGACGCTGCTCCGAAAGTAGCGGTTTTCCCACCTGCATTATTGTCTGTCTCGCTATACGGGATCGCCGCGACCGTGACCTGCGATAGCGCGTCGTAGCCCGTGTCGGCTGTGACGGTTTGCGAGCTGAAGCTGGGCGTGACGCTCTTGGATTGGAGGGTCGCAGCCTCGCCGCTGTAGCTGCCTTGCACCCCCAGGAGGGTGACGCCCGATTTTATGTTCCCGGCGATAATCTTCGCTTGCTCGGTGCTGGAAATCTGCACCTTGCCGCTACCGTCGTGATAGCCGACCGGCACGGTGTACTGCCCAGCCTTGGTGCTGATGGTTCCCGACACCGCGCCGTTGTTGGTCATGGTGCCCGTGACCTTTGAGCCGTTCACGTAGGCTGTGGCACCTGAAAGAATCTGCGATGCGGTCGCGTTTGCGTCCGACGTTTTCGCGTCGTAGTCGTTCGTGCCCGTGATCTGCGCACCGCTGCGATCGTGCGCCTTGACGCCGCTGGCAAGCTGGGACGCGCTGATGAGCGTGTCGCCGGTGAGGTCGATGATGACGTCGCCCGTCTCGCCGTTGACGACTTTGTTTACATATTGGTTCGCCATTGTTTAACCTCCGATGGTCAGCGTGATGCCCGAATCGTTGGGCGCTTCCGTGTAGTTGATGGCGTGGACGGTGAAGTCGTCCCGCATTGTCTTGAGCGCCGTCGGGAACATCTGCTCGGAGAACAGCGCGTCGGCCTCGTAGCTGCCGTCATATGGGATGCCGCCGACGATGATGCCGGTCGTGACCTCGATCTCGTCGTTCCTGGAACCGACTTCCAAGGTGAACTGCTCGGAGGACACCACGGCCTCCCACGACCTGTCCTGGACCTCGACCTCGCCTGTCGGCGCGACAATCTCGATTGCCATGGCTAGTCCCCGTCGTGGGCGTACGTGTCGATGACGATGACCTTGCCGTAGGCGGCGCGGATGACGTCGCCCTGGGCCGTGGTCACCATGATGTCCCATGGCATCTTGCCGAGGGGCAGCTCCTTGGAGACCGACGCTGGGATGGACACGGCGATTCCAGACTCGCTGCAGGTGCAGCACTCGTCGAGCTGGATGTTCCCGTCCTTGCCGACGAACGCCATCTTCGCCGTCGACTGGGAATGGTCGACGACGCTGCCGTCCGCGTCCTTGTGCGTGATGGTGAAGTTGAGGCTCGTCCCTTGGGGAATCTTCAGGTCGACGTTCTCGCGACCTTCGTCTCCGATAATCATTCGTACCTCCTAGTATCTCGGCGGCGTGCACAGCGACCAGAGCAGGGCTGCTATGAAGGCGAACGCCCCCGCACAGAGAATCGCAACGTCCATCGTCAGTCCTTCAGCCGCGCGGCGAGCTTGTCCGCCACGGCGTCCGCGATGCCGTCAGCAACTGCCGCCGCGAGTCGGTCGTAGTCGATTTCGACACCGCCGCCGTCCGCAAGCGCCTTTACCTGCTTATTCGTCTCGTTCAGAATCGCCCACGCATCAGGGCCATTCTCGTTGTCACGGTAGCCCCACGAGCTGATGCCGAAACCAGTTACGGCCTTATTAGTCGCAACCGCGCAGTTGTACATGTTGCCGTTCGGAGCCGTGCCGTTCCAGTCGTATTCCCAGACGTCATGTGCTTCCATGTCATCATCTCCAAACACTCGACGCACCATCCAAGTGATGCAGCCATAAGATTCCATCCAGGCTTGCGCCCATTTCTCTTGTGGTCCGTAGCCGCCAGGGTGCCCAATCATCGTGCCGCCGCCGCAGTACAGCTCGATATGACACAGGTACTCGCTGAAGTCCCAGAGGTTCCAATACTTCGCGGTCATGAGGATCAAATCACCAGGCTGCAAATCGTCCCACGGGATTTCCCATGCGTAGTGACCGCGTGCAATCTCGTAGCCAGCTTGCGACTCGTTGCCTGTCCACCAGCCGATGTCCTCGCCGAACTGAAGGTAGCACCATCTTGCGAACCCGCTGCAATCGGTGCCGCCCGATTCCTCGGGATGGAAGCGAGCCCACTCGTCGTTCGTGTAGTACCACTGTCCAGCTTTCGAACGCGCAAGGGCAATCAAGTCACTTCCCTGGCTCATCTTCGCCGTCCTTGTCTGTCGGTGGACAATTTACGATCAAAGCGAGCATTTCGTCGGTCTGCTCGACTTCGGCGTTGCCCTCACTCATACGGCTCACCATCTTCTTTCTGCCCGAGCAGCGCCATGACCGGCGAGAGCACCGCCATCACGAGCGCCACGACGAGGGCGCGCGCCGACGGGTCGAGCACGACGTAGCCGAGGATCAGGTCGATGTTGGCGATGAGGACGCCAAGGACGCCCTGGATGATAGTGCGGAGCAGCCTGTACTGCCATTCGTTGGATGTAAGAAACTTATCCATTCAACTTCTCCTTTACCTCTTCGATGATGTGGTAGATGTTGCGAACTTCCGTTTCCAGCGTGGTCGTGCGGCCTTCCACGTTGTTGTGCTTCTCGACTGACTTGCTCAACGTCTCGATGAGCGTCTCGAGCCGCGTCAGACGCGTGGCGATCGCCACGTACACGCCGCCCACGGTGATGATCACCGTGACGATGGTGCCGAGGTATGGTGTGATGTCCACTTACTCACCCCCTTCCACGAGCTGCCATCCCTGCGGGTAGGCTTCGGGCGAGAACACGTTGTTGTCTATCGTGCTCTCGTACACCGGGCCGTCCGCGTCGGGATAGTGAACCTTGTCCCCAGTGTTGTAGGGGTTGGTCGAGTCGGGCTGAGACCAGACTGGGACCTCGTCCCCGCCCTTGGCCTTCCACAGCGCGGGCACGTTCGGCGGCTCCCAGCCAGCCTGGGAGGTGTGGGATTGGACGCACTCGTACTCGGAGTCCTCGTAGATGACGGCGTCGCCGACGTAGTAGGCCGTGCTCGCGGCCCATGCGTCGATGACGTCCTCGGCGTCCTCCCACTCTGGCATGGCCTTGAGCAATGCGTATGCCTTGTTGACGCTGAAATCAGGGTCGTATTCGACGGGGATGTACTGCGTCTCGATGTACACGTCGAAACCGACTCCCGCCTCCTGCTCCTCGTCGCGCTTCGCCTGGGACGGGTAGCCCGCAACTTCTATGACGCTCTGCTGGTTGACGATTGTTGTGAGCGACACGATGCGGAAGTATTCGAGCCTGACGCCGTTCGCCAGTTCCTTGTCGATGATGAGTCCCATGAATCCTCCTACTCGTTCCAGGCTTCCACCCGCGTGACGTACATGTAGCTGTTGGCGTTTACGCCTGTGTTGTCCGACGCGGCCGAGCGCGACACCATCCACGCGTAACCGCTGTGGTTGACCGACAACGTCGTGCCCGAGATGTACCTGGACTGCTGGATGAAGTACATCGTCGTGATGGCCGAGTTGTCCGTGGCCATCGAGAGCAGCAGCACGTCCTTGCCGTTCGGGTTCGGGACGTCCACCGACCCGTGGCCGTAGTTCGTCTTGGTGTGGATGCGCATGTGGTTGTAGTTCGCGGCGCTCTGCGAGAGCGTTATGGTCCCGTTGGTGCCCGAGGCGTTGTCGTACAGGACGTCGCGGAAGCTCATCCTGCCGTTGACCGCCAGGCCGTTCTCGTCGATGGTCGCCTTCACCTCGTCGCCGTCGCAGATGTCGACGGAGTCGGCGTCGATTTTGACGTTCTTGCCCGCCGCAGTGCCCACGCGGGCCGTCTCGCCGAACTGCGCGACGGAGGTGCCGCCCTTCACCACGTCCATGCCGCCGCTGCCCACCGTCGCGTAGCTGGTGGGCGCTGACGGGTCGTAGAGCTTGAGCTGCGTGCCCGACGCCTCGGCGAAGTCCACTTTGTTCGCCGCCACGCTCCCCGTGATGATGTTCCCGCCGTCGATGACGGTGATGGTGTTGTCTATCTGCGGCGTGGTGCACGTCACCGTGCCGCCCACGGTCTTGCGCTGTGTGGCAACGAACAGCACGGGGTAGCTCTGGCTGTACGTGGGCCTGCGGAGCGTCCACGCGTTCTGCGTGTCGCCCGTGGCCGTGACCCATGTGGTGTTGGCCGAGAGCGACGTGGTGCCGCTGGCCTTGGAGCAGTAGATGAGCTGTTCCTGGGAGTTGGCTGCGTTGGCCTTGTTGGTTGCGTCCGTGGCCGCTGCGCTGATGGCCTCGCTCTTGGCGGTCGCAGCCGCGCCCTTCGCGTCGTAGGCTGCGTCTGCTGCGTTCCTGAACGCGGTGTTGGAGAATATCGCTGCACCGTCAATCTCGACATGCCTCGCCTCAATTTTCACGCTGTCCGCCGACTGGTTGATGGTCGACTTGATAGTTTCGACGGGCAGAACGTCCTCGTAGCCATGGGAGGTTCCTACAAACTTCGTGGTGGAGCTGATTGACGTCACGGTGGTCTTGATGTACACCGTGCAATTGCGCGTGGAGTCCGTACCTTTGATATAGACCGTGTCACCGACGCGCAACCCTTCCGTGCTCGTCACATTCCAGTTCTCGGAGTGCCCCTCGGCGGCGTAGGTCTTGATGTTCGGGAGCGTCCAGGAAGCCGTCGACGAGTTGACATACTTCGCACTGCTCATCTTCGAGACTTCGGAGCTGATACCGTCCGTGGTGACTTTTATCTCGGCCTTGGCAGCGGTGACTTGGGAATCAGTGTAGGCTTCCAGGTCCTCTGGTGCTGGCGTCCAGTCGGTTGCTTTGTTGCCACGTTCGAGCTTTAGGCTACCGTCTTTGATTTCGAACCATTTGCCAGAAGCTCCTTTGTACGGGAACATAAATTGCACAGCAGGCCCTCCTGGAGAGCCAGAAAAACTGAATGTCTGCTCGAAATGCACCCATTCCGTTGTGGACTCCACTAATGAGTTCATGGTAGCGGAGACGTTAGGCGATGGTTTCGCCATGAAGTAGAATGCACCAGTTCCGGCCATATTACCGCGATAATCGAATGAGATGGTGATGGTTTCGCCGATGGAAATTGCACCCTCGTATACGAGTGGAATTCTGAACGATGTCGATGACCCAGAGGATGTAATTTTGATTCCATCAGAGGTCTTTTCTACAGTATCGTTTGCTAACCATTTTGCCCAGTACCCGTTGCTCATATCGCCGATGGACGGATTCGCTGTTCTTCTGAGCAGGTTTCTACCACCGACCTCCAAGTTGTTGAACTCGGTCTTGGTGGTATAGGTCTCGGAAACGCTCGTGGTTATCTCGTTCGCCTTTGCGATGATGGCCGCGTTGCGGTTCGTTACCTCCGTGGAGATGAGGCCATCTGTCTGCGACTTGGTGTAAACGTCGGACGCGTCGGCCTTGGCGCTGATTGCGCTCGCGGTCTGCTCCAACGAGGTCGTGTGGGTCGAAATCACGCCCTCGGCGGTCGTGAGCCGTGCGAGGGCCGTGGTGTCGCCGATTCGCCAGTAGGCACCGTCGAACACGAGGGTCACGGTCGAGCCAGCGCCCCATCCGTAGCCGTTGGCCGTCGTCGGCCTCGTGGTGGTGGTGCCGTAGTAGATGTTCTTCGCGCCCGTGGAGGTCACGTTCAAGGTAGCGGAGGTGTTGGTGTTCTCGTAGGTCATGTTCAGGGTCACGGAGGTTCCCTTGCAGACCACGATTTCGTTGATGGTCGCGGTCTTGGCCGCTGTAGCAGCTGCAACGGAACCCGTGCCGTACCAGCTCCGAGGCTCCGAGTCCACGCGCCAGTAGGTGCCGTCGTAGGTGAACGTGACGTTGGCGTTCGCCGCCCAGAGGAGCTGGTTGCTCGAAGAAGTGGCAGCGCCGTTGACGTAGACGGTCTTGGCCCCCGTGGAGTTCACGTTCAGGGTGATGGCCCCAGTGGAGGTGTTGGCGGTGGAGAACCTTACCGTCACGGTGGCACCCGCCGCGAGGGTCGGGAAGTTCGTGCAGCTCGCGACCTTCGCGGCTGTCGTGGCACCCGTGGAGCTGGTCGCGGAGTAGGCCGTCTGGCGGTTGAGGGCGTTGGTCGCGTCGGTCTGCGCCGCCGTGACGTTGCCGTTGGTGGTGCTCAGAGCCGACTGCGTGGCGTAGGTGCTGCTCACGGTGGTCTTGAAGCCCGACAAGTCCTGCTCGACCGCCGACGTGCGGGATATCACGCTGTCGGTCGACGGGTTCGTGCCGTCCGCGTTCGCGCCCACGGTCGTGATGAGCTGCGAGATTTTGGAGCTGTTCCCAGAAGCGGTCTGGCTGACCGTGTTGACGGTGCTGGTGATGTTGGTCGAACTCGTGAGGCCGTTGTTCTCGGCTATCGTGCTCAGGCTCGTGATGGACGTGGTGTTCCCGTCCACCGTGCTCGAAAGCGAGTTGAACGTCGTGGTGTCGACCTTCAGGTCGATGTCGCCCTCGGCGGTGGTCATGCGGCCCTCTAGGGACGTGGTGCGGGTGGCGAGGCTCCCTGTGTCGGTCTGCAACGTGGAAATGTCCGAGTCGAACTGGGTTATCTGGCCCTCGGCCGCCTCGATGCGGGAGAGCGCGTTCGTAACGTCGGAGTCCTTGATGAGCTGCCAGGAGTACGTGCTGCCAGACTTCGTGAAGCGGTAGTTGTAGCCGTTCTGCTGGCTCTGGCTGTTGACCACGAAGTACACGTCGCCCACATGGGTGTCCTTGACAGCGTTGGTCGTCCAGCCGCTGGCTGGTGAGTTGTTTAGAGTCGGGACGGCCGTTCCCGTCCACGTCTCGATGGCCCCGTCGATTTCGGCCTGCATCGTGGAGAGCATGGAATCGACCTCGGCCTCGGTGTAAACGTCGTCGGCCAGCTTGTCGAGCGACAGCGAGCCAGTGCCGATTCTCTGCCCGTTGATTGTGCCAGTGGTGATGTTGGACGCGTTGAGGTTCGTCACGGTGATGTTGGACGCGTCGATTGTCCCTGCGGTCAGCTTGTTGGCGCTGACGGAGTTAATCATCGCGTTGGTGATGGCCCCATCCTTGACCACGCCGTTCTCAATCCAGGCGTTGTTGACGTTCGCCATGTTCACCTGGGCGTAGTTGCTCGACAGGCTCCCCACCGTGCTGTGGTCTGCCACGATGTTCGCGGCTGTCACGTTGCCAGTGGTGAGGTCGTCGATGTAGCCGACCGCCGCCTCGATTTCGTTCGCGGTGACGTTCTCGACCTTCGCCGTCTCCAAGAGGAGGTTCGCGGCGGTGAGGTTGCCCGCCACCAAATCGCCTACGTAGCCCGTGGCTGCGGAAAGCTCGTTGGCCGTGAGGTCGTGGACCTTGGCGGTGTCGGCCTGCAAGTCGGTGATGACCGCAGACGACGCCGTGAGCGCGTTCGTCTCCAAATCGCCGATACGCGCCGTGGCTGCGGTCAGGTCTTCTATGTCGGCCTTGTCAGCCACCAGCAGCTCGGTTTCCACGAGCCTCGCGTATATGCGGTCCCCGCCGCCCACGGTTCCAGTGACCCTCGGCGCCTTGGCGGTGCCGCCGACGAGGGAGATCGAGACCACGTCGCCCTTGAGGATGTGGGCCTCCGTGGGGATGACCACCTCGCCGTCCTCGCCGCCGGTCACGTCTCCGTTGAGCCTGACGCGCACCGAGCCGTCCACCGAGTCGGAGGTCGCCACGCCTACGATGGTGGACGTGTGCGACTCGGCTGGCCTGGTCTCGGAGCGGCGCTTGCCGAAGAGGTCGGCAATCAGGGTGTACTCGTCTATGGTCATTCGTCGTCTCCTGATGATGTCTCCTTGAGCGTCAGGCGCATGGTCAGGTGTTGCAGTTCGAGTTCGACGTTCTTCACCAGGCAATGCCTGCGCCCCGTGTACTCGTCCAGGCCATCGGAAACCACGAGCGTCACAACGTCGCCCTCCCAAATAGGGAGGTACTGGCAGTCGAGCTGCCACTCGACGTGCTCCCTCTGGTCGCCGAGGTACTGGTCTGCGAGTTCCTGCGCCCTCGACTCCGTTGCTGGCGAAAGCTCGTCGAGCACGCGGAAGTCCGTGATGATGTAGCCCCTTGAACCGAAGGACGTGTCGCCAGTTGCATCTGCGTGCGCGTTGATCTCCCTCTCCACCGACTCGCCGTCGACCTGCTCCGAGTAGCGGTAGGCGACCGCGACCCTGTTGGGCATTGAGAGCTTGTCGGTCGAGCGTTGGAGGCTCCCGTGCGCTATGCCGCGCTGGGACTGGAGGTCTATCTCGAACGATGCGGAGCGCCTTGAGGGTTCGACGTAGGGCTGGACGGTGACTTCGCCGTGGCCGTTCACGTCGAGTCGGTTGCCCGCCATGTCGCACAGCGAGAACAGCCTCTCAAGCGCGTCGGTGTCCGACTCGTATACGATTGGGGAGTCGACCGTCCAGTCGTTGCCCTCGTAGATGTACGAGCAGCGGTTGGCCGTGAGGATCGACTCGCACGCATCCCTGACCGAGCCGCCCGAGGCTATAGTCCAGGGACGGGGGCCGACGTTGGTGGAAAGCCCGTAGAGCATTGATTGGAGTTCGAGGTCGTATGCCCACTTCCCGTGCTCGCGGGTGGCGTCGTCGTCGGAGACGATGTACGTGCCGACTTCCCTCTCGATTCCTTCTGACGGGAAGCGCACGATGACTCTCAGGTTCGAGCCGCGCACCCAGCCGTCTCCTACCACCGAGAGCTTGCCCGAGGTGCGGGTGTCGGTGTAGTAGGCTGCGGAGAGCGACGAGCCAGACGGCTCCACGCCGTCCAGGACGCCCACGACCACGTCGGGGTTCTGGGGGCTTACCATCTGGACGACCAGCTCGTGCTCCCTCTTCTGGTCAAGCCAGTCCGTCATTCAGACTCACGCGCCATCGTGACGCTGATCTCCGTCCAGTCGTGGTGCGCTTCCCTGTCTACAGACAGGACGGCCACGTTGACCACGTCGCCTGCCGGCGAGCGGTAGACAGCGTGGGTTCCCGCAAGCAGCTCGAAGTCCGAACGGTTGGAGTCCGTGCGCCCGGTGACGGCACCTTTGGCGGTGAAGCGGTGCTTCCTCGTACCCGAGAAGCCGACCGTCTCGTACTCCCTCGCCGAGAGCATCCACGTGCCCGAATCGGCCTCGATCTCGTCGTTGGTGGTGAGCGGCGTGCCCACCCTGACTTCGAGCACCGCCCTGCCGCCGCCGAAGTCCCACACGTGGGCGGGCCTGACGGTCTCGGTGCGCGTGCCCGTCCACACGAACCAGGAGCTTCCCGAGTGGCCCGTGGCGAAGATCCGGTACTCCACGCCCATCGGGAAGGGCACGTCGAACGTGCTCTGGCCGTTGGCCGTGGATAGCTTCTGGCACTCCACGATGCCGTTGCCGGCTGATACCCAAACGCGGGTGTCCCCCGCGTCGGGAAGCGTGGCCGTGAGGTCGTAGCCGTCCGCTGTGAAGGTGGGCGTCACGGATGCGCTGCCGCTGCCGTAGGAGACGGCCACAGCGTCCGCGAGCGTTCCCGAGAAGCGCGGCATGACGTCGGTTCCGATGCCGTACCTCAGCGTGATGGAGTCGCCCGACGCTGGGATTGCCGAAAGGGATTCCATCGGCACGTCGATAGACTGCGTGGAGTCCAACGCGGTGAAGGAAATCGGGCGCTTGAGGATGTTGTGGCCGTCCAGCACGACCCCGTCGAGGTACACGTTCACCGAGCCTGCGTCGTAATTCGACGAGTAGCCGACCGAAAGCCCGCTGGCCGTCATGGTCGCGGTGGAGAAGTCGACGGTCGGCTTCGGGCATAGCGTCACCGTGCTGGATGCAGCCGCACCGTAGAGCAGCGCCAGCTCGTCCACGCCCGTCGCCCTCACTTGCCATTCGAGCTGCATCGCCTTGTTGGCGTCCGTCATGGACAGCGGGATTCCCTGCGTGAGCACGGACTTCTGGCCGTCCTTAGTGACCGCCGCCGTCTTCCAGGCCGTCCAGCCCGTCCATTGCCGCCAGGTGGACAGCGAGGAGGGCATCAGCCGCGTCCTGTAGCGGAGCTGGTAGCCGTTTGGCCCAGAGGTCGCATAGGCGGGAGCGCACTCCCACGTGGGGTGCACGGTGAGCGCCATCTCCGACGCCCACGGGACGCTCGCCTCGCCCTCGGTGATGCCGAGGTTGAACGGCGACGGCATGAACTCGTCCTCCGCCCACGTCGGGAACAGCGCCCAACGCTGGTCGGCGCCGCCGTTGAACTCCCAGATGATTGCGTTGCTGTTCGCCGAGGCGGCGTTGGAGAGCAGGAAGTCGCGGGCGTTGTCCGCGCCAATCTCGGCGACCGCGCACTCGGAGCCGCCGAGTTCCACGGTGCCGTAGGTCGTCACGCTCCACCGCTGGGCGCGCGTGTCGTTATCCTGGTAGCTCTGAACGTTGACGTCGTTGGCGAACGACGCGCCGTCGACGTCCATGTACTTGCCCGAGGCGACGTTGCGGAACGACCAGCCGTCTGATTCCTGCACGGCCATCCACTTCTGGGCGTTGGTGTGGTTCTGGATGTAGACCTGGACGTTGGCCCCGTTGGCCTTGGAGGCCGAGGCCACGTCGAGGCAGTAGTCGGTGTTGACCATGCTGTGCAGCTCGTAGATTCCGCCCGACTTGAACGGCTCCACGGGGACGAACACCCACTTCTTGTTCGCGAGATTGGAGTACGTGTTGAGGTAGACGTTGCTGCCAGCCGAAGGTACGCTCCCCGAGCTGCCCCACGCTGCGTCCCAGCACAGCGTCGGGGCCTCGGCGACGCACACCTTGTAGAGCGGATAGGCATTCCCGCCGATGGACAGCGTCTCGCCGAGGTCGGTGATTGCCCATTGCTGGGCGCGGGTGTCGTTGTCCGTCCACATCTGGACGTTGGTGCCCGAGACGAGGTTCCCGCCATCGACGTCGACCGACTTGGCGCACCACCGTGCGAGTATCTGCGCGGTGTCGTCCTCGCGGTAGGAGACGTTGAAAACCTGCGCGTCGGAGTAGTTGGTCGTCCAGACCTGGATGTTCTGGCCGTCGAAGCCTTGGCCCACTGTGGCAGAAGCCATCGAAGGCCCACCCGACACGTCGAGCGAGAGCGACGTCGCAGCAGCGCACACTATCCTGTAGTCGCCAGCAGGTAAGTTAGCCATTTAGCATCACCGCTTTCCTGCGCATGGTGCCGAAGAGGTCCATCATCGCGGCCTGGATCTGCGCGTCGTCGTTGATGCGCACGCCGTCGATGTAGAGGTTGTACACAGCACCGCTCGAGCCGATCATGCCCGCGATGGTTCGCGCGTACGGCTCGAGGTAACGCTGGTTCTCGATGGGGACGATGGAAGTCGTGCCGTCTGCGTGGGTCTGGACCCACTCGCGGCCTGCCTCGCCAGCTATGTGATACACGCCGTTGCTGTCGCGACCGAGGTTGATGGGTCCGTTTGTGATGAAGTCGCCGGCTGCATGGAGCTGGTAGAAGCCGCCAGCCGCGTCGCCGATTCCCAGCTTGCTCACGACGACGTCGATGATCTTTGTCGCGGGTTTCCACAAAGCCCATTTGCTCTTCGCCGAGTCGATGCTGCTCGTGTCGACGGAGACGCTGGTCCTCTTCGGCTCAAGCTTGGTTCCGTTCCATGTCACTACGTTGCCCTGAGCGTCGACGAGCTCCTTCTGGTCGACGACCACGTTGCCGTCCTTGTCAACGAGGTCCGTGCCGTTCCACGTGAAGATGTTTCCCTCCGCGTCGACAAGCTGGTCGTCGTTGAGCGTGACGGTCGCGTACTGGTCGCGAAGCTCGATTTCGTTCGCGCTCACGATCTTGCCGCTGTAGCTGTCCACGGCCAAGCCGACCGATGCGAGCGCGGCCTCCATGTCGCCGCCGTTTGTGCGGTATGCCGACGCGACATCGCGCATCGTCGCATCGGACAGCCTGCCGTACTCGCGCGTGGTCGTGCCGAGCTCCTCGAGGTCGTCCTTGAAGGAGCCGGCCGCCTGGGAGCCGATATGCCACGTTTCGGGGTTCGTTATCTCCAGCGGCTCGCCGCCGTTTGCGGCGATGACCTCGCCCTCGATTCCCTTCAGCTTGTCGTAGAACTCGCCGAGAGCCTCGAGGCAGTTGCCGAGGATCTCGAAGAACTCTGTGAAGTCGGCGCTGGATATGGCGTCGCCGACGTTGTAGATGGCGGTGGCTATGTCGTCCAGGACGCCCGATGCGGCTGCCTGGTCGATGACCCTGCCGAAGCTGTCGGCCACTTTGCCGACTCCGTCCGCGACCCTGTCGAAGATGCCAGCCCACTCGGGCGATATGCTTCCTATCGCGCCGCTGATGGCGCTGACTAACGCGGGGCCGATCTTGCCGGCTATCTCCTGGATGCGCGGCAGCGCGTTGTCCACGACGTTGCCGATGGCCTCGACGAGGTCGTCGGTGAGCTTGCCCATGTCGGCGTCCTCGTCGGCGATTCCCGTGAGGAAGTTGGACCAGGCCGACTGCATGCCGGCTATCGAGCCAGAGATCGTCTTGGCGGTCTCCTCCGCGGTGTTGCCGTGGAGGCCGAGCTCCTTCGTGCCCTTCTCGAGCATCGAGACGAGCGCCTGCTGGTACTCGTCTATAGGCACCTCGGTGAGCTTGGTGTACTCCTCGGAGAGGAGCCCTGCTGCCTGCGCCTGCTCGAGGAAGTCCGCGCTCGTGGCTGGAAGTATGCCGCTGAACTGGTCGGCGATGGACTGGTACGAGCTCGTTGCACGCGAGATCATCGCGAACTTCTGGCTCAGCACGTCGAGGTTCTTGCCCGTGCCGCTCGAATAGTCGCTGATGGCCTTCATGCCCTTTCGGGCTGCGTCGTATGCGGCCTCGTCGCCCATCGTCGCGCTGAACATCGCGCCGACGTCGTTGATGGTCGCCATGTAGTCGTTCGCGCTCATGTTCAGCTCGCGCCACGCGTTGTTGGCGTCAGCGAACACGCGCGAGGTGTCCATGTCGTTGAAGATCTTCTCCACGCCGCCCGTCAGCTGCTCGAAGGTCGCGAAGTTCGTGAACGCGCCCGCGAACACCTCCGTGGCGGCCTGCGATGCCTTCTCCACCCCTTTCAGGATGGCGCTGGACATGATGTTGCCTATGGCGACTGTCTTGGCGGACATGCCGCCCTGGAAGGTCTTGGCGAAGGTGGAACTGCCGGACTCGCCGGCCTTGGACAGCTCCGAGTCGAGCTTGTCCTTGTCCATCTTCGGCACGACCTGCAGGTATCCCCTGCCGATGACGGCATCAGCCATCCGACGCCTCCTTCCTGAATCTTGCGAGCTTCTCGTCGTAGCTCTCCACTGCGACGGGCTCCGCGGTCGAGAAACGCGCCACGTCGCCCGGGCGCATGATCGGCTCGTAGTCCTTCGCGAACAATCCGCCGATCAAGTCGCGGACGCTCGCGATCATGTGGGTCTCCTGCGTCCACTTCGCCCTGGGGCTCAGCTCGCGCAGGAGCTCGGAGTCGTACGGCAGGTGGCGCAGGAACAGCGCGACGGCGTCCCACCCTATGGTGTGCGGCACGTCGCGGAGCCTCACGCGCCACCTGTCGAAAAGGTCGAAGTCGAGGGCGTCACCGTGGTTCCTCAGCACCTCGGCGACGCCTTCTATTCCCCCATCGTGATGCCGCTGCCCTCTGCCAGGGCGTTGAACAGGCTCATGTAGCCCATGTCGCTCAGCGGCTCGTCCTCGAGCTCGGGGCACAGCCCGACCAGGAACTTGCGCACGGTGCGCAGCTTGTCGGCCAGCGCCATCTTGGAAATGTCGGCCATGCCCTCGATCTGGTCCGCGTCGAGGTTGCGCAGGAGCGGCAGCTCGTAGATGTCGCCGTTCACGCCCTCGACTGTGAAGGGCACGGGCTTCTCGATGGTGAAGTCGGCCATGTTACGCTCCAGTCGTCGTGGTCGAAACGGGGGCCAGCTTCTTGAAGTAGCCGCCGATGGTCGAATCGTAGAGGGCCTGGAACGTGACGGTGTCGATGATCAGGCTGCCCTTGGAGTGCGTGCCGAACGTGATGTCCTGCGGGACGCAATTCGGGTACACGTAGCGCACGAGCGACTTCGGGTCGCCGTTCGCGTCGTTGTGCAGCTCGTCGATGATGACCACCCATGCGTCGGTCGTGCCATCGAACACGGCGTTGCCGTTGCTGTCGACCTTGCCGGCGCCGTAGCGCAGCTTGTCGGCCGCGACGGAGTTGTCGATGATCGGCACGGAGAGCGTCGCGCTGGGCGATGCCGGCGAGCTGAGCACGTCCTTGCCTGCCCAGTCCTTCGCGGGGTCGGCCTTGCCGAGGTCGACGGCGGGCGTGATGCCCTCCTCGGAGACGCGCACGGTCTCGTAGCCGGAGAGCGAAGCGTTCGACGTGGTCGGGATGGTGGGGTTGGCGGAAACCAGCGCCACCGAGAAGTAGGTCTCGTCGTTCGGACGGCCGAACGATGCGAGGCCCGTGTTGGATGCTGTCATATCTTCCTCCTAGGATCTTGCGCTACCAGAGCGCGTCCATCGTGAAAACGGACTGGAACCAGCGGTGGGTGCCGTCGTATCCGAGCGGCACGGGCTCCGTGAAGCCCGACATGGAGTCGTTCGCCCTCATGGCGTCGCAGACCTGCCGCGCAAGCGTCTCCGCTGCGTCGTAGGTGGTCGCCCACGACTGGACTGCGAACTCCGGGTGGCGCTCGTCGAGCGACGAGTAGCCGCCGACGGGGTCGACCAGCACGAAGCTCTGCGGCCGCGTGGCGGGTGCCTGCGCGGACACCGGCACGTCAAGGATTCCGTCGAGGTACGTCACGACCTCTTCGAGTACCGAGCGCATGGCGTCACCTCGATTTCAGGATGGTGTTGTTGATTGAGTTGTCGTAGCGACCGAGCTCGGTCATGCAGACGACCTTGCCGATAGCCGTGTGGTCGGCCACGTCCACGAAGCTGCCGTACGGCGGGATCTTCGGGGTCCCGTTGAACTTGACCTGCTGGACGGTGCCGTTCTTGACCTTCAGCGGCACGCGGTCGCCCGCCTTCAGGCCGAAGTTGGCATTGGCAGATGCGGCGATGGGCGAAACGACCGCGTCGAGCGCGGCCTGCATCTCGCCCGACTTCCAGACCTGCTCGATGCCGCTGGGGAATATCGTCAGGCCGTAGATGCCGCTACCCATCGTGGACACCCGCCCGCACGGTCATGTTGTACGGGTTGACCATGAGCCTAGGTCCGTGGGTGGGGCTTCCTGCCACGAGCAGCTCGCGACCTCGCACGGTCACCTTCGCGCCGCGCATCTCGAGGTCGCAGTCGTGCCTGAACGATAGCGTGTAGACCGACACGATGCCGTGGGGGCGCGTGAACGCCTGGTCGTCCTCGGTCGACTCGCTGACCAGCACGTGGTCGACCGCGACGGGCTCGGCCCATGCCTCGACCGCGTTGTTGAAGCGGTCGGTGCCCGTCTGGGTCCTCACTGCGACGTAGACCGTCTCGCCTTCCATGACGCGCATGCTACTCGCCTCCCAGCCACGATCCGAAGCCGATGGAGCTGGAGAGCCCGAGCGACCTGCGCTCGGAGGGTAGGAGGTTGAAGCCGCCAGCCGTGTTGTGGAACTGCATCGACTCCTGGAAGCCGTTGGCGGTCTGCTGGAAGTTGTCCACGCCCATGCCCGCGAACGGGCTCGCGTCCATCCTCCTGACCAGCTCGATGTTGACGTAGTTGAGGGCGTCGAGCTGTGTTTGGTCGTCCGGGTCGAGCCTGTCGCCCATCTGGACGTCGAGCCACTTGGCCGCACGTTCGAGCCACGCTTCCAGCCAGCCTTCCGACTTCTCCGTGTCGGGATAGAGCTCGAGGTACTCGTCGGTTGTCGCGTAGCTCATGGTCCTACTCCTTCGGTTTCGCCGCGCGGCGCTTCCGCTGCGGCAGCTTCTTCGCCACGCCCTTCTCGACGAGCTCCGCGATGCGCTCGGCTGTGCCCTCGTACACGTCGCCGGGTTGGTACGTGTTCTCGGGCACGTTGCCGAGCCCAGTGGTCAGGTCGAAGAAGGGGGCGGTCACTTCCGCCTTCATGGTTAAGCGCCGGTCGTGGTGGTGGTGGCGGTGTCGCCGGTGAGCAGGATGAACTCGTCCGCGCTCTTGACGGCGAACGCGACCTCGATCTCGAAGCGCACGGCGAACATGTTGTTCTGGAACAGCGAGATGGTGCTCGAATCGGCGAGGGTCAGCGTCGCCTGGTCGGAGATGGCCATCTTGATGCCCTCGACCGAACCCCAGACAGCGTCGTCCCAGTCGCCTGCGATGCCGACGATTGCAGCCGCATCGGCGGTGCCGGCCTTGTAAACGCCCTTCTTGACGACGACGTTGGCGCCGAGGATGTCGCCGACCGTGTTGGAGCCGACGCCGGGGGTGAACAGCGGACGGCCCTGGCCGTCGACTGCTGCGAGGACCTTGGACTTGCCCTGCGGGGCGAGCGCGATGCCGTTCATGATGCCGTCGGCCGCGGCAATCGCTGCGTCGACCTCGATGAACTGGCCATAGACGGTCTCGCCGGCGCCCGGGTTCAGGCTGATCTTCTGGCAGTTGCCCAGGACGTCGAAGCCGGTGCCGGGAGCACTGGTCCCGATGATGGTCGAGTCGAACTTCTTGGCGAGCGCGTAGGGAAGACGGCGCACGCACTCGGCGTACAGGGCGGCCTTGTCGCGGCGGAACTCGTCGGAGAACGGCTCGATGACGGCCAGCTTGTACGGACGGATGACCTTCTTGTTAAAGGTGTGGACGTCGACAGGCTTGGCTTCGGTCTCTCCGACCCAGTTCGCGGTAGGCTCGCCGGTGATGGTCTGAATGTCAACGCCGGGGCCGGGCATGGCGATGCGGCGCGCCAGCTGCATGAAGGCGGACTCTTCGAGGACCTTGCCCCAGATCTCCTTGCTCACCTCTGCGGGCAGCAGGACGTTGGACGTTCCACGGTAAATGTCGGTTGCAGTCATTTCTGACTCCTTACTCTTGGCTTATTGCTTGTGCGAAAAGTTCGGCAGTGGTCAGCTTCGGCTTGGTTTTCGCCTCGCCGCCGTCGTGCACGGGCGCGTACTTGGGCCGCTCGGAGAGCCACTTCGCGTTCTCCTCGACATCGGCGCCTTCCATCCGCGCCAGGTACTCGGCGTCCACGCCGTACTTGGTTGCGGCGGCCTTGACCGCCTCCGCGCGGGCCTTCTCTGCTTTCAGCGCGTCGAGTTCCGACTTGATGGAGTCGTAATCGCTTTTCGCGGCCAGGGCCTCCTCTGCGGCCTCCTGCGCCTTCCTGTTGGCTTTCGCGCGGTCTTCCCACTTCCTCGCCTCGGCCTTCCAGTCGGTCGCGTCGCCTTGCGGCTCCACGGCCCCGGTCAGTTCCTCGGTCTGTGCGGTGGTCTCGTTCTCTTCGGGCATACAGCCCTCCTTCCACCCGTGCGGGCATCGGATTCGCCCCGTGCGGGGCCTTGGCATGAAAAAAGCGCCCGGAGGCGCTTGGTTCATCGTGGTAGGTGAAGCGGTTTACTTGCTGCGCCGCTCCTTGCGGAGCTGCAGTATCTCGTCCCATGACTTGTCGCGGTACAGCTTCAGGTACTCGCGGCGCGGAAGATGCGGGTTCTCCGTCCAGTCCATGTGGCCGACGAAGTGCTGGATGGCCGGGTTGTCGGTGTACCCGGTCGCGCGGTTCTCGTTGAAGCGCACGGGCATGTCCACCGATTTTCCGCTCTGCGTCCCGAGAATGTCGAGGACGTCCTGCTCGATGCAGCTCATCCGCCGCATGTTGAGCATCTTGACCATCTCGGGTTGGGCGCCGTCCGCCCTCATCTGCGCGAGGTTCAGCAAACAGACGCCGACGTTCTTGTAGGCGCCCGAGCGGTACGGGTCGTATCCGCTCAGCCATTCCGTCGTCGCCGCGAACCACTTGCCGTCCATCGGCAGGTCCCACAGCTCGTCGACGTCGTCCAGGACGACCGTGTCGATGTCCAACTGCAGGATCAGGTCGATGTCTGGGAACAGCGTCGGGTAGCAGATGCGCACCATGGCCATCTTGGTGAAGTGCGTCTTGGCGTTGGCGCCGCTGTCGGGGAACGTGGCCTCCCTGTACTCGGCGACGTTCATGAAGTCACAGAAGTCGGGCATCTCGTACGGGAACTCGTCGTCCTCGATGAGGAAGTGGATCTCGTCGACCGAGCTGTTCGCCACGAGCGACTTGGCCGACCAGACCATGCCCTCGTAGAGGTTGCGGGTCCCGCAGTAGACGGCGTGCTTCTTCGGTTTGCTCACCCTGGCCATTTGACCTCCCTGAACTCGTGGCCGCACGCGACGCGCGTGTCGGCGGCTATCTCTATGCCCGCATCTGCGCAGGCGATGCAGAACTCGATGTCCTCGCCGCCCGACTGGAACTTGTCGGTGCACGAGTACGCGTCGATTGCGAAGTACTCCTCGTGGTCGATGTCCTTCCACTTGAACCACGGGAACTCGATCCGCTCGAACACGCTCGGCTTCAGCAGGGCGCAGCCGAGGCCGCCGCCCTTGACCTTGATGCGGAACTCGCCCCGTTCGCGAAGCTGCACGAGTTCGGCTGCGTCGTACATCTTCCAGTCGTAGCCGACCTTGTACAGCGTCGTGTACCGGTTCTCGCCGCGGGCGTAGCGGTTCAGGTAGTAGCCCATCACGAAGTCCGCGTCGTGCTCCAGGAGGTTCCTCAGCGCGTCCTGCGGGAGCGTTATGTCGTTGTCAACCATCATCACGCGGTCGTACCGCGCGTTGAGGGCGTCGGCCGCGATTCTGTTCCTCGCCATGTCGCAGCCGTAGCCGGTGCGCGGCTTGCAGTCCACCTGGTGCCCGCAGCGGTCGAGTCGCCAGAGCGATTGCCACGTGCCCTGCGATATGCGTCCGTCGTAAGTGGGCACCTCGATGAGGATGCGCATGTGCCCTCCTTACGCCATCGCGTTGGCGCTCGCGTACCTGCCCATGCGGGCGCGCGGCTCGTACCATGCGTTTGGCCCGCCGCTGTTGGCGACGTGCTTGCGGATTTCCCCGGGCTCGTCGGAGAGCGTCAGGCCGTCGTAGCGTCCCATGATCTCCTGCTTGCGGCGCTCGACCTCCTTGGCGTCCATCTCGTCGGGGTGCGCCGCGGCGTACGCGTCGAGGGCCTCCATGTCGCGCCAGCAGTCGTACTGCGCCTTGAGGTCGATGCCCTCGATGCTGTCCATGCCGAAGCGCCCTGGGACGATCAGGCAGTCGCACATGCGGTGGTCGCCCGCCTCCGCGTCGTTCTCGGAGTGGTAGACGAAGCCGCGGCTCGCCAGCATCATGCAGTACGTGCACGTCCTGGCTCCCGTCGCGACCCTGGCGTATGCCACGTCGCCGTACTCGAGCGCCCTGGACTTTCGGTTTCGCGGTCCGCGCGACTTGGTGGCGTAGCGGCTGGGCAGGTCCATGCCGCCGCCCACGCCGTTGACGACCTTGCCGGTCCTGTCCCGCTCGACGTTCTGGCGCACGGTCTCGTTCACGACGTTGCGCACGTAGTTGTGGGCTATCTCGCCCACTGCGTCCAGGAAGCCGTCGTCGTCGCCCTGGAGCGCCTTGGAGATCTGGTAGCGCACCGCCTTCTCGACCTTCTTGGAGTTGTCCCCCTGCCACATCTCGGCACGCGGGAAGTCCATCCCCATACAGGCGTCGTAGAGGTCGCAGGCGATAGACGACGCGTACTCGCCGTACTCGGCCACGACCTCCTGGAGGATCCTCGTGGCGACGTTGCGCAGGTCCACGGCGTCCCATTTGGGGTTGGCCTTGAGCCATTTCCTGACGAGCGACTTGGCGCGCTTCGTGGCGGTTCGCTGCGTTTGGAGCATCCAGGTCTGGTACACCTCGAGCTCGGCAGCGTTATACGTCGTCATCTTCCTCGCCCATCATCAGACGGTCGACCATCGCGTTCGCGCGGCCGCGCCGCTCCTCGGCTTCCATCTCCTTGATGGAGTCCTCGTCGAAGCCGCACATGCGGGCGCATGTCCTCGTCCCGCCGAACCCCTCGCGCACGCTGGCGTACTTCACAGCGAAGTCTGCAAGCGCCGCCCGGCTGTTGAGCATCGGCTCGGCGTAGACCACGCGGATGTCGCGCTCGGCTTCGGTGAGCTTGTCCACCGTCTTGTTGGTCGCGACCGCAGCCGCGCAGCGCAGGAGGTTCTTCATGGACTCGCGGTCGGCGTCGATCTGCTTCTCGGCGATCAGGCAGATGTCCTCGCGCGAAGCCTGGATCGCCTCGGCGCTCGACGGGTTGTCCTGGACGATGCCCAGCGAGTTGAGCGGCGTGCCGGTTGCCCCAGAGATCTGCGCGCCGAGCATGTTGAGCTGGGTGCGGTAGACCTCGGGGCTGTTAGCGGTGAGCCGCTGCAACGTGGGCGTGCCGCCGTCGTCGTTGACCGTCGAGAGGATGAGGGAGTCGAGGTACGCCTTCTGCTTGTTGGACAGCATCGCGTCGAACTGGTCGTCAGACAGGCCCAAGATGGCGTCCTTGGGCATGGCGTAGAGGGCCGCTGACACCTCGGCGTCCCACAGCACCCTCACGGCGCTCTGCGTGAGGCCGCGAACGAACTTCGTGATGCGCGACTTGCCGAACGGCTTCTCCGCGGTGCGCTTGTGCACGAACGAGAACATCATCGGAACGCCCGCCGATAGCGTGGAATAATCGACAGCCCAATGGTTGCCGTGGCGCACGAGCACGGTCGTCATGCCGTCCTCGTAGAGGTTGACCTGGACGGGCTTGCGCTCCTCATAACGGTTGTCCCTTCCCCACCTTGCGATGGCGAAGCCTGCGCCGATGCGGCCGAACTGCATGTCGTCGCTGGGGATCGCCACGGCCGTCTTGGCCGAGTGGAAGCGGATGAGCGGAAGCCTGCCGCCGCCCTGCGCGCCGACCGTGGCGAACATGGGGCCGTGCTTCAGCTCCGAGAGCAGGAAGCCGTCGTACTGCTCGATGACGCGGTTCTCCTCGGCTATCATCGCCGCGAGGTTGTCTTCCGTCGAGTCGCCCAACGACTTGAGCCTGATGCGGTCGGCAAGGGAGTCCACGACCTTTTCGGGCCAGTAGCAAGCGATCGCGTTCCTGGCGCTCTTGAAGTCGCTCCTGTCGACCGTGAGCCCTAGCTCGGGGACCGTGACTGTGCCCTCGTAGTACAAGTCGAGCTCGGCGTTGCGCGTCGTCGTGCTTTCGTAGACGCTGCAGAGCTCGTCGAGAACGTCCCTCTGCGCGCTGGAGAGCCCTTGCGCGTCGGGGAGGGATGCCATTTCGTAGTTCATCCGATTCTCGCCTTTCGTCCTGGCTTGTGCTTCGCGTTCTTTGCCGCCCACAGCGCACAGGCGGCGGATTCTATCGCGGTCGAAGACTCGCCGCCAATGCAGTAGGCGTCGCGGCCGACCTTGCGGCGCACGGCTGTCCTGGCCTGGTCGTCGAGCTCCTTCTGCCCGTAGTGCGTGACGGTTCCGCTGCGGATGCCGTCGATCATCAGGGCGGCTGCGTCGATAGCGTCCGACGTCCTCATGACGTGCAGCTGCCTGTCCCTGTAGTTCTCAAGGCGCTTGGTGAGCGCGTCGGCGTTCCTGCCGTCGACGGCGAGCATCGCGCACTTGTCGGCGTGCGCGTCGAGCCATTCGGACAGCCATCCGAAGCCGTTGCGCGCGTCGCGGTAGTCCACCAGCTCGAAGTGCGGCACGTCGCCGCGCCAGCAGGCCGACAACGCGGCCTCCGAGCCGTCGGGCGACAGCTTCACGCCGTAGCAGACGTCGCCTTGCGGCTCGTCGTCGGTCGCGCATGCGTCCCAGGCTGCTGCTGAGAAGACGAGGTCGTCTTCCGATCGCCTGACGGGGCAGAACCAGCCGAGCCGCTCCCGCGCGAAGCGGTCGGGTTCCATCTGGTCGCACTCGCCCTCAATCGTGTCCTCGGCTATGAGCAGCCCGAGCGACGGATTGGTTGCGAACCATCGCGATCGGTCGCGTACGTCGCCGATCTCGTCCACGCTCCACTCGCTCCATGCGGTCCTTGACGAGCGCCCCGAGAGGGCCTCGTCGCGGATGCGCCTGAAAACGAAGCTCTCCGACTCGGGGGTCGGTGGTGTGGAGACGTATATGGTCTGAGGGTTGGCGCTCGCCGAGATGGCGGGCAGGAAGCTCGCCTGGGATTCCGCCGAGAGCTCAAGCGCCTCGTCGAAGATCAACAGATCGCCGTGCTGGCCGCGCCCGCCGTTGCGCGTGCGCGCCAGGAACTTGATGCGGCCGCCCGGCACGTATCCGCCGTTCTTCTTGCGGCGGTCCTTCAGGATTATCTGCTCGCGCCCCAGCGCGGTACGTATCGTCTTGACGTGCTTTCGCATCCTCGGCGTGTCCCAGAAGCTCGCCATGTCCTCGAACGTCTCGGTGGACGTCTTCTGCAGGTGGCTCGTGTAGAGCACCTGCTCTCCGAGCTTCAGCATCCCGTAGTTGCAGCGCGGCTCGACGAGACCGAGCGTCTTTCCGTTCTGCCTGGGCGTGTCGTTTCCGCACACGGATGCCGACCACCTGCCGAACACGTTGCGGCCGAGCCAGCCCTCCATGACGCCGTCCTGCCACGGCAGCATCTCGATGCCGCCCGCGGCGTTGATAGCGTGGCACGCCTCCCAGTCGCTGGAGACGAACTCCGGCACCACGAGCTTCGTCGGGGTCTGGCTACCCGTCGAGCAATGCGTCGAGATCGTCTTCGACATCGTCGCCCTCCAGGAACGAGATCTCCGCGATCGTCTCGCGGTACTGGCGCGCCAGCTGCGCCATGCTGTGGTTGTCGTCGGGGCTGTCGATCTGCGCTGCGAGCTCCAGCGCCAGCTGCCTGAGCTGGTCGAGGCGCGTCCCGTTGCGCGTGACGTCCACCATGTTCGCCATGTCGGCCTCCGATATCGGTCCTTGTGTGTAAATCGGCTCA
>RHMF01000048.1_pt1 | contig 40446 bp, 33 predicted proteins | sample 5365151 | NCBI WGS metagenome assembly RHMF01 (sample SAMN10266501, study PRJNA497801) | feces metagenome | isolation source: feces | host: Bos taurus | place: China: Prairie of Fairy Mountain | collected 2017-08-14 | reverse complement strand
CGAAGAAAAGCCTGTGAGCTTGCAGAAATTGATACTCTTAAATCCGTAATTCTTGATATCGGCTATGATGAAGCTGTTGTTATGATGGTGGAATCAAACTTTCAGCGCACAAAACTTCTTCCAAGTGAGCTTGCCTTTTCATACAAGATGAGAATGGATGCTCTAAAACGGCAAGGTAAACGCACCGATATAACTTCGACACCAATGGTGGCAAAGTTAAGAACCGGTGATGAGCTTGGAAAGATTCATAACGATAGCCGAGAACAAGTCCGAAGATACATAAGGCTCACGGAGCTCATAAAAGAACTGCTCGATATGGTAGATGAGGATAAAATAGGTTTTCGTCCTGCTGTGGAACTGTCATATCTATCGGGAGCAGAACAAGAGCTTCTTCTCGACACTATCAAATGCGAGGAGGCAACTCCTTCTCTTGCACAGGCACTTAAAATGAAGCAGTTTTCAAAAGACGGCAAACTTGATGCAGATAAGATCCTTGAAATTATGTGCGAGAGAAAACCAAATCAGGCAGAAAAGATTACATTCAAAGCCGAGTCTTTAAGAAAATATATCCCCCGTAGTATCATCTCCCCTAAAGAAACCGAGGAATACATTCTTAAGGCATTGGCACATTACAGAGACTTTTTGAAAGAAGGAAACCAATGAGGAAACTATACGCATACAAAAAAGAAAACACTTGTCCAGTTCAGAAATTCATTGACAACTTGAATGGCAAGATAAAAGCAAAGTTTATGTTTCAGCTAAGCTACATAATGGATGAAAGAAACGGCTTTGTCGAGCCTTATGTCAAGCACTTTTCAATGGAAAGATACAGACAGATGTATGAAATAAGAGTAAAGGCAGCGGAAAGAATGATGAGAATCATCTTTTACGAAAAGAACGGTGAAATAATCCTTCTTCATGCCTTTTATAAACACGACCGCAAGGACACCGAAAAAGCACTCGAAACGGCACACAAAATTTTAGAAAACATTACCGACAAAAACGGCAATGTAATAGAAGAATACAGAAAGGAGTTGGTACTGTGTGATTAACGTAGTAATATGGCTTGGCAAGATAAAGTACAGTGCAGATCTTGCTATAGTCTTTGCAAGAAACAACATCCGCATTGTTGATGAGAACTTCGAAAACACCGATGATTTTATTGACAGATTTGATGCTCTCGATGCAAATGTTGATGTACTTGTAATTGCCGATGCTTTGCTTTTAGGTACTGACAGAAAGAAACTGTTTCAGCGTATTCGGCAAATAGAGCCAAATATCAGAATCGTCATTGTTTTTCCGGGTTATCGCAACCAGTATATCGAAGACCAGATATCCGAATACAAGAATGTGTACGGCATATCCGACATCATCTACGAGGGCAACCGACTTGATGAAGATTACTTCGCAGATGTTATCAAGAAAGGATACATATACGATTACGAAGTAAATGTATATGATGAACCCGGCGAAGAAACAAGGGTTATACTCCCTGAAAAGAAATGTATTTCGATTGGTATTCTCGGCTTTACTCACGGATGCGGTGTTACAAACGAGGTCATAAATACCGCAGGATATATTTCCATTACCCAGAATGGAAACGTCAAGGCAATTGACTTTTCGGGAACGGGAAATCTCAGATTTGCAAAGACAAAAGGCGTTACATATATCGTTCATTCTGACATTGATATTGCAAGGATAAGAAAGACAAGCAAAGCAGTGGTATACGACTTTGGAACACCTTTCAACATATCCTCCAAAGGTAAGCTCTTGTCATATAACGAGTGCTATGACGAAGAGAAAATGAAGCTTTTCAGAGAGTGTGACCTCAAGGTGTGCAAGTGCTTTTCAGACAGTTGGCACATAGGAAAAATGAAATATTTCTTGAACGATAAGTTCTGGAGCCGGGAGATAGACGATAGTTACATAATATTACTCGATAAAGTCCCGAGAGACTCGCAAAACTTGAGTTCGAGGATAAATATATGCGGCAGAAATGATACGGTTCTTACTGACCGGCTTGCGGTTCTTTTCTCCGTAAAGGATGGTGAATAGAAATGTTTCGTTAAATTACCCTTATCACAAAAACAAAATATCGAAAAGGAGCTGAAAGAAATGAAATCAGTAAAATCATTCGCAGTAATTCTTATGGCATTACTTATGCTGACAGTAAACGTTCTTGCAAGTGATGTCCTCGTACCCAACGAGGTTATCATGGGTACCGCTGACGAGTACAAAACAATCGAAAAGGTGTATGTTCTCCCCAAAGGTAGTGACGAAAGCCTTATTCCCAAAGAAACCTTTACAGAAAGCGATGTAGAGTATGTCTTTGAAGAAATGAAGGTTGTAGACAACTCCGAAGAAGATACTAAGGAATACGTGGAAAATATTAATTACCATACCTCAACAAACGACGCAGAGGCAGTAATTGCACTTTTCTCACCTACTATTGAAGTATCAACCGAAGACGGTTACATCGGAGTTCTCGCATTCGATCATTCTACCCTTGAGCTTACCCCTGCAGGATATTCCAGCCGTAAGTTCACGGTAACGGAAGAAAGAAGCTACCCCAACCTTGCATCGGCAGATACTTCTCTTGTTCCCAAGACCATTGACAAGGACGGAACTACTCTTACCCTTGCCAATATCGAATGGGTAACGGCAGCAGATGAAACCATAAGCGGTACAGACGTTGCAATAAGATACACTGCGAATGCGATCTACACGGGAACAGAAACAAAGACCTATGTAAACGGATACACCGCAAGTGCCGATTACAAAGGAACAGTTACGAAAGTCATAAACGATACCGTTACATATACAGCGGTATTTAAGGAAAACAAGGAGACAAACGAGCCTATGATTGACATAGACAAAACTAACGACAAAAAGGATACTTCTGCAGAAAAGAAAGCAAAGACCGCAGGTATAGTAGCAGGTTCAGTTGCAGGTGCGGCAGCACTTGGTGCAGGCGGATATGCTATTTACAGACTTATCCGTAAAAAGAGAAAGGGATACTAAGATGAAAAAGATAGTTTTATTTCTCTCTCTCGGACTTGTGTGCGTGCTTGCAATCCCCGCATTTGCTGCGGATTACACGGTAGCACCGCCAACACAAGCACTGTTTGGAACACCGACATCGGTTGATGTTGTAACAGTTGGTAACAATATCAACCGAACAGCGGTTGATATAAGTAAGAACAGTGCCCTTATCCCTCCCGCTTTCGGAAGTCATACAAGTAACCTTCGCGGAAGTGGCGAACCACTCACACCCAATCTTGCACCCTACTACACCGAAACACCGCAGGCTCCCGTATTGGTTAGCGGTATTACAGAACAGCCTTTGGTCACGGTTACGAGTACGGTCCCGAATTCATCCGTAACAAACGGTAATGGCGTAACTATTATCCCGGGTAACATTGATACGGATATTTACGAGGACTACTACACCTACGATGCATTCACGGAAGTAACTGACGATATGTACTACACAGGCGGATACATAGCAAAGCTGTCTATTCCCGACATTGACCTTTCGGTAAAGGTATATGAGGGTACGACAAATTCGGTACTTTCCAAAGGTGTAGGACATTTCAAGGAAACTTCCATCTGGGACGGAAATGTGTGCCTTGCTTCTCATAACAGAGGCACAGGAGCATACTTCTCGGATATTCATGAGCTTGACCTTGGTGCAACAATAAAGCTCACAACAAAGCTTGGCACACGAAAGTATGAGGTGTACAGCATTGAGAAGATCTCAGTGGATGATACCTCAGACCTTCAGAACACAAGCGACAATATTATAACTCTTATCACCTGCGTCAAGAACCAGTCGGACTATTACAGATGGTGCGTTAAAGCCGAGCAGGTAGATTAAGAAATAATCAGCGTCAAACATAAATTCAACCAAACTAAAGGAGAAATCAAAATGAGGAAGTACACATATTTCTTGTTAGGGTTACTCTGCGGTGCGGTATTTTTCAGCGGAACGGCAGTAATGGCAAATTCCGGCGTTCTTGCACAAATAACATCACAAATATTCTTCTTAAACGGAGAACAAACGGAGCTTTTCGCCTACAATATCGGTGGCAATAACTACGTAAAGCTTCGTGATGCAGCCGCCTTGTTTGGCGCTGATATCGAATATATTGAGGAAACCAACAGTGTGCATATGGAGATTCCTAAGAAAGAGGAAATAGAGGAAATCCCCGAGGAAATACCCGAGGAAATACCTGTAGTAGCTCCTGATATATTCATTGACGGCACATCGTCTTCAAAAGAGTTTTTTTCGGCAAATGCAAATCAAAGTATATTCAGTGACATCTACACAAAGGAAGCATACAACGCTATGCGGCAGACGATAGCGGATACAAAGTCTATAATAGACGGCAACAATGCTGACGGATATAACCCCACATACAGTTATGCTCACTATGTAGATACTGAGTTCACTTTCACATCTCCCGGCAAGACCGATACCGCAATGAAATCGGTAGCAAATGTTCTTTCGGGATATTACACCTACAGCTTCGGTGCAGAACCCACTGTAAAGAACCTGTATGAATACCCCGGTTACCGAATCTTAAAGGTACAGGTCAATCCAAAGTATGAAAGTGCGAATACGGCAACGGATGAGTTTATCGGAAGCATAGAAACTCTTTCCGAAAAGGAAAAGGTTAAGGCAATAGCAACATACATAGCCGACCATATAGTTTACAAGGATGAAAATGTGGCAGGAATAAATGATATTTTCACATCGACCACTCCTGTCAACGGCATCTGCGGAACTTATGCGAATGCTTTTATCTATCTCTGTCAAAGAGTCGATATTCCCTGCGTAACCATCAAGGATGCAACACATGCTTGGAATGAAGCATTCATTGACGGCAGATGGCAGATAATTGACGTAAGCTATTACGACGTTGCACGAACCGATGAATCGCTCTTTACAAACAGTTACCCACGCATTGACACTAACAAAGAAAAAACGGAATTTGCCAAAGAACTGCTCGTACCCGGAAGTACGGCAGAATAACCTAATATCAACTTTAAGCAGACTGAAAAACGGTCTGCTTTTTGTATTTTAAGAACAGGAGGACATAAAAATGTCTACAGCAAAAAGTTCAGGCAAGCAGATAATCGCTCTGTTGCTTGCCCTTATTACTCTCCTCTCCGTCATTCCCATAATGCCCGTAAGTGCAGAAACATTAAGTGACGGAAAAGCACAGACAGTAACAATTAAGCTTAATGAAACCCACTATATCCTCGAAACTGTTGGCGGCACAAAGCTTCAGGGACAGTCGTGGACATATACAAGTGATACGGGTATTCAGGGACCTGCATACTGTATCAACTGGGGACTTGCAAAGCCCTCGGAAACAAAGAAGATAACCATAACGGGTAAATACACTACAACACCTCAGACAATCGGTGCATTTGCAAACGGTTATCCCCAGAGAAGCCTTGAGGACTTTATAAGCATAAACAAAGCAGATAATCCTCTTATCGCAAATCTTACCCGTGAAGAGTATGTTGCAGCAACACAGGCGGCAGTATGGACTACTCTCGGGCAATTAAGAATCGAAGGAACTCAATGGGACAGCGGACGTGATACACTTCTCATTCCCACAGATGATCCTTCCGCAATAAGAGCATATGAAGCACTTAAAATTATCCTTTACAATGCATCCTTCTGGACTAAGCCCTTAAATGCAGGTATGCATATAAGACTTGGAAGAACCGAAGCAGGCAACGTTCTTAATATTGAAGACGCTAACGGTCTTATCGGTGCTGAACAGAACGGTATGTACGGCATCGAAAAGGAAACAATCGGCGGTGTTGAATATTACACCCGCACCTTTGTTGCTTCTTCCGCAACATCGACCTACAAGAATAACTACTCCATAAATCTTCACTTCGCAAACGCTCCCACAGGTACAATAGTTACAAATCTCGATAACGAACAGCTTGTGTCCTGGACTGCTTCAGGTAAGACTTATTGGACAGTTCCTACTCCCGACCACACTCTCACCAATATGAATGAGAACGGCTCGGAATATGCCGGTGATTTCAAGGTATGTATTCCCGTAAGAAACACACCTAAAAGCGGTAATATCACATTCCAGGCAAACGCAACAATAACGCAGTTCAACATATACTTTGCCAATAATCAGACAGACACAGAACAGAGCTTCATTATTGCAGACCCAATGTATGCTCCTATGTCCTGCACCGGTACAATGAAATGGGATACCGTTACATCTCCCTATGGTAGACTTGTTGTAAACAAGGTTGACGGTATGGGCAATCCCCTGCAGGGTGCGATCTTCAAACTGACAGGTTCTAACGGCAAAACATACGAAGGAACAAGCGACAGCACAGGTCAGATTGTATGGGAATATCTTGATCCTACAATTTCCTATATACTTTCCGAAACACAGGCTCCCGCAGGATATATAAAGGCTGAAGATGTTACAGTCAACGTTCTTGAAGGCACTACAACTACTGTCAGCGTTAAGAACCTCAGCGAAAGAACTTTACGCATTAGAAAAGTGGATGCACAGAACGGAAATCCGCTTCTCGGTGCTTCTTTCAGAATCGAGCAGACAGACGGCAGTTACAAGACCGACCTTTATACAGGTCATAACGGCTGTATTGAGCTTCAAGGCGATGCACTTCCTTACGGTACATATAAGGCGTATGAGCTTAAAGCACCCGTAGGATACGAAAAGAGTAATGATGTACAGACTTTCAAATGGGATGGCAAGAGCGATATTACTCTCACCTTTGAAAACGTGAGAACTCCCTCATTTGTGCTCATTAAGAAAGATAAGGACACAAATATACCTCTTGAAGATGTATCCTTCAAGGTTTACAGAGACGGCAGACTTGTAACAACGGTAACAACCAATTCCGCGGGTTATGCCTATGTGTCTGAACTTTCCGAAGGCTACTACGAGGTTGAGGAGGTCGCTGCACCCGCAGGATATATTCTTGATACAGAAAGACACGGAATATATATCAACCCTTACGATCCCGCAGTGGAAAACGATCCTATTCTTGTACTTACCAACTCAAAGAAGCCTACCCTCATAATTGAGAAGCTTGACGCACAGACCTTAAAGCCCATAAAGAACATAAGATTTGCAGTATATAAGGACACAAAGCTTATCGGCAACTACACCACCGATGCTGACGGACTTGTAGAGCTTACAAATCTTGAACCCGGCACATATACCGTTAAGGAAACAAGAACAGCAAGCGGCTATGTTCTTCAGGATGCACCTCAATCTATTGAGCTTGAGCCCGGCAAGACTGCAACACTTACATTCTTCAATCCAACAAAGCCCGGCATCAGCATAAAGAAAATAGATGCTGACACAGGTGACGAGCTCTATGGAGCAACCTTTAAGATTGAAGGTGTGAATGTTACTTACCTTAACGAGCTTACAACAGACAGAGACGGTGAAATCACACTTTCCGACCTTAATCCCGGTGTATATTCGGTTTCCGAAATATCAGCTCCCGAAGGTTATGTAAGAAATACCGAAGTAAAGGTTTTTGAAGCGACAGAAGACGGAAACATTCAGCTTGTATTTAAGAACTACAGAAAACCGACACTTAAAATAACTAAGGTTGACTCGGATAACGGCGATACTCTTTACGGTGCAGCCTTCCGTATAGCAAAGGTTGGCGACGCTACACGTTACTATGATAGAGTTACCGACAGAAACGGCGTTATAGAGATTGACGGACTTGACGAAGGCATCTACACCGTACAGGAACTCTCTGCTCCCGAAGGTTATCAGCTTAATGATACTCTTTATCATGTAGAGCTTTTCGAGGGTAAAGACAGCACACTTACTGTTGAAAACACTATAAAGCCAAGCCTTACAATCATAAAGCTTGACAGTAAGACAAACGAGCCACTTTCGGGTGCTGTATTTGAAGTGTACCGTGATGCAAGACTTGTTGGCACTTACACTACAAATATAAACGGCGAAATCAATCTTCGTGACCTTAAAACAGGCACATATCTTGTAAAGGAAATATCGGTTGATAATGAGCATATCGTAAACTCCACTCCCCAGCAGATAGAGATTGATGAAAACAGCGGCGATACCGCAATGCTTGTTTTCTTAAACGACCAAAAGCCGTATATAAGACTTGTAAAGCTTGACAGTACAACTCTTGAACCCCTTTCCGATGCAGTATTTGAAGTTAAGAAAACAGACGGCAGCTTCACAAAGGAATTTACAACAGACAGAAACGGCGAAATCTCACTCAGCGAGCTTGAAGTCGGAACATACGTTGTAAAAGAAACAAAGGCACCTGATGGATATGTTGCAGATAACTCTTCAAGAATTGTTGAAGTAAAAGGTAACGAATCAGCAACCTTTGTCTTTACAAACACGGTAAAACCGAGCATCAAGATAAATAAGATTGACAAGTACACAGGCGAAAAGCTTGAGGGTGCAGTAGTCCGCATTGTAAATCTTTCGGGTAACGATGTATGGGAGAAAACTACCGATAAAAACGGTGAAATAATCCTTTCTGAAATTGACGAAGGTGTATATACCGTTCAGGAAATAACTGCTCCCGAGGGCTATCAGTTAAACGGTGAACTTTATCACCTTACAGCATCGGCAGGCAAAACAAACGAGCTTACAATCGAGAACTCAAGAAAGCCAAGCCTTACTATCAAGAAGTACGACAGTCTCACAGGTGAATTTATGGCAGGTACTTCCTTTGAAGTGTACCTTGATACCACGCTCATCGGTACATACACGACAAATGATAACGGCGTCATTGAACTGTTTGACCTTAAAACAGGCACATACACAGTCAAGGAAATTGCCACAGACGATGACCATATCGTAAACTCCACACCTCAATCTATTGAGGTTAAGGAAGACAGCCTTGACACAGCGGTTCTTGTATTCCTTAACGACCAGAAGCCGTATATGCGTCTTGTGAAGCTTGACTCGCAGACAATGAAGCCTCTTGCCAACGCTACATTCAAGTTCAAGCAGGTCGGCGGTACTTATGAAAAGGAATACACTACAGACCAGAACGGCGAGATAAAGCTTGACAGACTTGATGAAGGTACATATACAGTTACCGAGACAAAAGCACCTGAAGGATACCTCATTGACAACGCAGAACGCACAGTCAAGGTCGAGGGTAACGAATATGCAACCTTTGTATTCACCAATACAAAGAAGCCGCAGGTCCGAGTTATCAAGTACGATAAGTACAATGACAAATACCTGTCGGGAGCCACATTCCGTATTGCAAAGATTGAAGACGGAAGTAACTACCTTGACAGAATTACGGATATTGACGGTAATATCGTAATTGACAATCTTGAGCCCGGTGTTTACTCTGTAAAAGAGATAAAAGCTCCTACAAACTATGTTCTTAATGAAACCGAATACCACGTTGAACTGTTTGCAGGTAAAGAATCTCAGGTAGTTGTTCTCAACGAAGAAAAGCCCAGCCTTAAGATAGTTAAGACAGATGCCGAAACGGGCAAACCCATTGCAGGTGTTGGCTTCCTTGTAAGACTTGCAGACGGCAGTACCGAAAACACGGTAGTTACAGACCAAAACGGCGAAGCACTTCTTTCTCACCTTAACCCCGGTATTTACGAGGTTATTGAAAAGAGTGTTCCCAATGACTACTTACTTGACTCCGAACCCAAGCTTGTAACCCTTATTCCTAACCGTACCTCTGTTGTACGTTTTGAGAATTATCAGAAGCCCTCACTTACAGTAAACAAGATTGACAGCATTACAAAGGATCCCCTTAAAAATGCGAAGTTCAGCGTTGTTTACGCAAGCAATAATACCTTTACAGGTGAAGTAAACCATCTCGGCACATTTACCACCGATGAGAACGGACAGTTTAAGATGTACAATCTTAATGACGGCTGGTATAAGATAACCGAAACTGCTGCTCCCGATGGATATGTACTTTCAAACGAAGCACAGGAAATCTACATCAAGGGCGGCGAAGATAAGGAAATCACCTTTGAGAATGTACCTCTTTCGGGACTTGTTATCAAGAAGGTTGACGCCGATACAGGAAAGGTTCTTCAGGGTGCAAAATTCCAAGTTAGATACCTCTCCGGAACAAGCGGCAGCGGCGGTACTGTTATAGGCGAATATACAACGAGTGCTAACGGTACAATCGTTATCACAAGACTTGAAGCAGGTACTTATGTAATTGAGGAAACAAAAGCTCCCGACGGTTACATAATAAGCGATGCTCCCGAAACAGTGTATATCACAGGCAAAGAACAGGATGTAATCACCGTCACAGTTGAAAACGAAAAGGACGGCGGACTCATCATCCGTAAGCTTGACAGTATCACAAAACAGCCACTTGCAGGTGCAGAGTTTACCGTAACCACATCTGACGGAAAGTTTATCCCCACAGAAAACGGTGCGGTATCTTCTAACGGCATCTACACAACAGATGAACTGGGACAGATCCACATTACAAACATCGAAGCAGGTACAACGGTAGTTGTTACCGAAACAAAGGCTCCAGACGGTTATGTAATCGACACTGTTTCAAAGACTGTTAAGATTGATGCAGACGATACACAGACTCTTACCTTCTACAACAAGCCAAGCAGCGGACTTATCATTACTAAGCTTGATAAGGAAACCAAAGAACCTCTTTACGGAGCGGTATTTGAAATCACCGACAGCACAGGTGCAGTTGTAGGAACTTCAAACGGCAGATACACAACAGATATTTACGGCAATATCAAGGTAAACGGACTTACTCCCGGAACTTATGTAATTACTGAAGTTGAAGCCCCTGCCGGTTATGCTATCAGCGGCGAGCCTCAGACAATAAATGTAGTATCGGGTAAGATCCATAACCTCACATTCTACAACTCTCCCGAAGGCGGGCTTATCATCACAAAGCTTGACAAGGCTACAGGTGAGCCGCTTTACGGTGCTGTATTCAAGGTTACAAACAGCGAAGGAACTGTTGTAGGTAATGCCAACGGCAGATATACCACAAACAGAAACGGTATTATCCACTTGACAGGTCTTGCTCCCGATACCTATGTTGTAACTGAAGTTACTGCTCCCGAAGGATATACTCTTGACAGTGCACCTCAGACAGTTAAGGTAAAGTCAGGACAGACACACGAGCTTACATTCCTTAATGAAGCTCTCGGCGGTATCCGTATCACTAAACTTGACGAAGAAACAAGACAGCCTATCAAGGGCGTTAAGTTTGAAGTTGAGTACATGAACGGCAAGAGAATCGGCACATACACCACAAACGCAAGCGGTGTTATCAACATTGATGACCTTCCCAACGGCTGGTACACAGTTACCGAAACAAAGGCGGCTGACGATTACATTCTTGATGCAGAGCCTCACGATGTTGAAGTAACTGACGGAGAAATAACCCGTGTTACTATTACAAACCGTAAGAACTCCTCCTTCCTCATTCATAAGGTGGATTCTACAACGGGTAAAGGTATCAGCGGTGTAACATTCCTTATCTCAGATCGCTACGGCAGACCTCTTGCACAGTACGTTTCCGATCAGAACGGATATGTATATACCGACAATAACGAATTTGAAGACGGTAAGTATTACATCCGTGAGATTGCAGTTCCGAATGGCTATGTGCTTGATAACGAGGTTAAGACATTCTACGTTGAATACGGTCATACCTCATCTATCACTTGGTACAACACTCCCATTCAGGCACAGATTCAGGTGGTAAAGAAATCTGCTGATGACAATCCCATTAACGGACTTCCCGCAGGCTCACTTCTTGAAGGTGCTGTATTTGAAATCTACGACAAGGCAGGAAATATTGTTGATACCATTAAGACAGACAAGAACGGCAGAGCTGCATCAAAGCCTCTTCCTCTCGGTCTTTATACAATGCGTGAGACGGTAGCTCCTACTTACTACACACCCAACGAAACACTTATGACAGCACACCTTGAGTTTAACGGTCAGATAATGACATTCGAGGTGCTTAACAAGTCGGTATCAGTTGGTGTTTCCGTAACCAAATACGGCTACAACGAAGTAATGCCAAATAACCCCATTGTTTACAGCTTCAAGAATATTGCAAACACTTCAAGCGTATCTCTTGACAGCTTCTACTTCCGTGATACACTTCCTTCGGCTATCCGTGCCGAAAAGATAGTGACAGGTACATTTAATCAGAACTTGTCATATAAGATAGTGTATCTTACCAACCTTTCGGGTGGCGAATACCGTACCATCAATGACAATCTTTCCACAAGCAAGAACTATGTAATTGATGTATCAAACATAGCTCTTGGTCTTGCGGATAACGAGTACATCACAGAAATTATGTATGTATTCGGTAGTGTCAGAGCAGGTTTTGCACAGGTCGAAACGCCTTACCTTTATGCACGTTCCGTTAAGGGACTTGCAAACGGTTCAAGCTTTGTAAATACTGCAGATGTAGGCGGTGTATACAACGGTCAGTGGATAACCACAATCTCTCGTTTCGTTACAAAGGTTTACAGCTATACCTATATCGAAATGCCGAAAACCGGCTATTAAACTCCATTTCCCGTGGGCTGTCATAAAAGGCAGCCCACAACCATTTTAAGAAAGGATGCGATGCTTTATATGAAAAACAAAATTATGAAGTTCTGTTGTCAGACACTACCGTTCATTGTGGCACTTGTACCGCTGTTTGCGATAAATGTATTTGCCGTAGATGATATGTGGGTAGTTGCCGACAGAATTATCGTTGACGTCTACAATCATATTGCAGGAATAAGTACCGTCCTTGCGGCTCTTATGACTACCGTATGTGTTGTAGGTATGAAGCTTTCAAACAATCAGCAAAAGGTAGACCAGAGTGTTGACTGGCTCAAGCGTATTTGGATTGCTTGGGCTATTATCAACGGCATTGGCGCATTCCTTGCTTATGTAAGACCGCTTCTCGACGGACTTGCGACTATTAAGCCGTAAAATTTAAAGTTTCTTAATTGACATTTTACACCAATTATTGTATACTGTGTCAGCCATATAATCCACCATTCTGTGGATAGTTTTTATACTTGGAGGATAAATCATGGACGAAACAAGCATAGTATCAATTATTTGTAGTACAGCATTAGGAATGCTCAGTTTAGTCATAAGCGGATTGACATTGCTTTTTTCAATAAAAGAGAAACGTAGAAATGAAATAAGTAACGAAAAACAAGTTGTTGCTACTTTGATTTCAAACTACATTGCCGTTATTTCCACTTCGCGGTTATCTATGCTTTTGAGTAGAGCTGCTGTAATAAATTCTGGGGAGTCTTGTGCGGACTTTATGAAATCTATGGAAAAAATCCTTGTTGATTTAGATTCGTATACCATTGGTATATTATCAATTAAGGAGATTAAAAATGACAAAATTAGCGAAAAGATTATTTCCTTAAGAAAAACATACAAAAAAATCATCCATGAAATCAACGACTTAAAAGGCATGTGTTCTAAAGAGAAACGGACGGATTTTGATGAAGATGTTATGGGTACATGGATTACGAATATTTCACACCAAATAGGAGATGTTAATGGGGTGTATGATGAAATAACTGATAAATTATATTCGGTATTAAACACTTACATTAGGCGTATGAAATAGTTAAGGTTGTCTGTAACACAACTGCATCAAACAAAAATACTGTTGTTTTAGAACAGAAATTTTTATAAGATTTAAGCAATCAGCTTCAAAAAAGTTGGTTGCTTTATTTTTTACAAAGGAGGTGTTTAGTCTTTGCTTGAACCCATTATGAAGGGGCTGATCGAGTGGATATACGGTCTTATCGAAGATATGGCAGACTATGTGTTCGGCGATATTATCGACGTACTAACAATGGATATGTCATACTTCAAAAAGGCAGCCCCTATCGTAAATGACATTTCCGAAATCATTCTTGCTCTCGGATGGGCACTTTTGCTTGGAAATCTTGTATTCCAACTGTTAAAAAGTATAATGTCGGGAGCAGGCTTTGAGGGTGAAGATCCAAAGCTTCTTTTTATGCGTACCTTCGCTTTCAGCTTTCTTCTCCTTGCATCTCCTCAGATATGCGAAATGTGCTCCAAAATGACGGGTATTGTGGTTTTGTATTTGAATATACCAAGAAGCTTTGCTTTTTCTCCACCGTCAAGCCTGATGTTCTCAGCTGCAGGCGCTGTAAGTTGGCTGATAGCGATAATCGTAAGTATTATTCTCATTATTCAGCTAATAAAGCTGTTCTTTGATATAGGCGAGAGATATGTCATAGCCTGTGTTCTCACATTTATGGCACCTCTCGCTTTTGCTATGGGCGGTAGTAAGAATACCAACGACATATTCAAGGGCTGGTGCAGAATGTACGGCTCTATGAACCTTATGCTCATTATGAATATCATCTTCTTAAAGCTCATAATGAACGCAATGGTTAATATGTGGGCGTCAAATATTATTGTATGGCTTGTATTCGTAATGGCACTTACAAGAGTTGCGAGAAAGATTGACGCACATATTGCAAAGATAGGACTTAACCCTGCACAGACAAGCAACAGCGTGGGTGTAAGATTCCCGGGCGGTATGACTCTTGTTGTGGTAAGAACTCTTGCATCTCTTGTGGGCAAGAATATGGGCGGTATGAAGGGCGGCTCCGGCGGAGGTAACCGTTCAGGCGGCAGCAGTAATCATAACCACAACCACGGCGGTGGAAGCCCAAGCGGTGGAGGCTCAAGACCTCGTAACACTAATCCTCCTCCGTCAAATAACGGCGGTAATGCGAATCCCGGTGATGCAAACGTGAATGTATCTGTAAATAACCAAAGCAGAACAACAAAGATAAGCACACCTGCAGGTAATACTGCAAACCGTCAGGCTAACAATGTTACAAATAACAGCAGATACACTAACAATAACACTTCCAACACCGATAGCAGAAGCAATTCGAGAACAGACAATTCGAGTCGTGAAACTTCCGGCAGAAATACTCCTTCTACACCTGCAAGGAACAATAAGCCTACAGGCAACGGCGGTAATATCACTGTCAATCAGACACAGGTGCAGAATGCCGCAAGAAACGCAGCATCAATGCCGGGTGCGAAACCCAATACAGCTCATACAACCGACAGAAGCAGTTCATCTTCACACGACGGCGGCAGAGATACTCATTCCTCAAATCAGCAAAGGACACAGAATACATCCCGTCCTCCGCTGTCAAGGAATACTTCGGGTGGAAGGACAGATATACCTGCATCTCCCGTATCTTCTCGGCCTCATACAAATCAGTCCGTTGTTAATAACAACAGTGGTGTTCAAGGCGGTGTAACTGTTAATGCTCCATCTGTTAAGACAGGCTCAAAGGGTGTAACAGTTCCTGTTATGCCTCAGACTCAAGGTATGAGCAGAACATCGGGAAGCCTCAGAACTTCCGACAACAGGAGCGTTAATAACAATGCTGTTGGTAATTCTTCTGTAAACAGCGATTCTGATGTACATACTTCTAACGTATCCTCTGATAACGGAAGAACAGACAGAAGAAGCACAGTAATCGCAGGTGGAAACAGAACTTCAAGCAATGTTTCGGGTGGTAACACTGGTGTTAATGTAAACAATACTACTTCCGTTCGTGGAGGCGGTACAGTTGTCAACAACTCAGGTGTATCGTATTCAGAACACGGTGGTGATTCTCATTATGTTGCAAACAACAATATGAGTACCACCGAAAGAAGAGTAAATCCCGAATACAAATTCGGAAGATACGATCCTGCAGCAGCAAACCGCAAAGGCAAAAAGAATTACTACACCAAAGACACAGAACCCTTAAAGCGTAAGGGTGAATACAAGAGAGGTGAAGCGGACAATGGCAGAGCAGCAAAAAAGCACAGGTCAGAAGGCGGCTCGCGGAGCTCAGGTCGTAGGCGGAATAGTTAAAATCGCCACAGGTATTGCTTCACAGAACTATGCACAGGCTATTATCGGTGCTGTTGAAGTCATTCCGTGGAAGAAAGTATTTACCGTTATCGGTGCATTGCTTTTCCTCTTGCTTATACCCATAATCATTATCGCATCTCTTCCTCAACTTCTTGTAAATTGGGCTCTTTCGGGATTTGATGACCTCATTTCCCGAAATGAGCACGCCGCAGAAATGGAGAGCTACTATTATGAGGTTCTTGACGAACAGCAGGAAGGCGTAGAACCCGATATTACAAGGCTCATTTGCATTCAGGCAGTTCAGAAACAACAGCAGGTAGAAGCCATAAACGAAAGCGACGTTGAGTATATGATAGACATTAGCTTTTCGGTTGATGACGAAACAGGCGAAGTCTACAATAAAACACCCGATGAGATTATGGATGAAATGGGCTTTGACGACGAGCAGAAAAACTGGGCGAACCTTATGTACAACGTCTTTACGGGACAAAAGATAACTCCCGACAGTGAATTTGTAGATAAGGACAGACTTCAAAGCTACGAGGGTGTCGATCTTGACGGACTTACATACTATAATCAGCTTGACGAAAGATGGGCGAATGAAATGTACGGCAAAACAGATACTATCGGTGTAGCTGGTTGCGGTCCTACGGCACTCGCAATAGCAATATCAAATCTTACGGGTGATGAAACAGATCCCGTCGAAGTTGCAGAATGGTCATACGAGAACGGCTATGTCTGTGAAGGCAGCGGAAGCTATATATCCCTTATTCCGAATGCTGCTGAACACTTCGGACTTTCTGTTGAAAAGCTCGGTAAATCAAACGCCGAGGAGCTTGTGGAACATCTTGAGGACGGTAAAATGATAATCGCAATTATGGGTGCAGGACATTTTACCAACACTGGACATTTCATTGTGCTTCGAGGTGTAACAGACGACGGTAAAATACTTGTTGCCGATCCCGTGAGCTACAACCGCAGTACAATGGCTTGGGATGTATCAACAATTCTCAAAGAAGTTAAAAACGCAGGCTCGGGCGGTCCGTTCTGGAGTCTATCTCTACCCGAACCAGAACCCGAAGAAGAATGAAAGGAGAAAAATCTATGTTAGGTTATATTATTAGCTTTATACTCGGCGGAATATTCGGCGTTGTAGTAATGTGCCTGTGTGTCGCTGCAGGTGACGCAGATGAAAGGATGGGGCTTAAATGAATGAGTTCTACATTCCAGCTAACTTTGAAGAAGGCGGCAAAATTATGGGAGTATTCGGAGTACGAAATATCATCGAGGCAGGGATAATTTCTCTGCCTATTATTTATCTCGTATTCCTTCTTTTACCGCTTGGGCTTACTTGGAAGATTATCGTATCTGCAATCTTTGTAATTCCAATCGGTGGTTTTGCTCTCATAGGTATCAACGACGATCCATTGTCACTGTTCGTAAAGAATTGGTGGCGGTGGCTGAGAAATAGAAAAATAATTGAGTATCGAGGTGAGGTAAAATGAAAAATCCCTTTTCAAAAAATAAAGATGAAAAGTCCTTCGGAAAATACTATTCCGACAGCACGCAAAAGTGGTTACCCATCGAAACGGTAACAGGCGGTCTTGTTCTTCTGAAGGACGGAAGATACATAAAAATTCTTGAAGTACTTCCCGTAAACTTTTATCTTAAAAGCGACGTTGAGCAGGAAAATATCATTTATTACTTTGCCTCGTATCTCAAGATAGCTCCTGATAATATGCAAATACGGGTTGTTACAGAAAGAGCCGATATTGACGACTACTTAAAGCGTCACGAGCATTATGCGGAAAACGAACCCAATGAACAGACAGAAGCAATGATATATGACGAAATGGACTTTGTAAAGGGTCTTTCGGAGAATGTTGCAATTAAGAAACGTTTTTTTATTATCTTTGAATATGCAAACAAGAATTTTACCCAGCAAAATGTGAGGTTCACGGATATTCAGAGAATACTGTCGGACGAAGCATACAAGGCACAAAGGTATCTATCCCAATGTGAGCTTGGTGTTATCGACATAAACGACAACGGACAGCTCATTGACTTGCTTTACGGCTTTATCAATAAGCAGAGTTCAAAATATGTAAATCCCGGCAATTTCGCAGACGGCATGTTTGATGAAATACATTCAAGTTTCGGAGGTGAAAGCTATGAGTAAAGAGTACAGAAATCCATTTGAGGAGGATACATATGAAAGCGAAAAAGAAATTCCCGAAAAAAACAGTTCCGAAAAAAGAGAATCAAAAGCCGCAAAAGCAGATAATCCCAAAAAGAAAAAAGCGGCACAAGGTAAGAAGCAATCCTTGATGGATAGCATCAAAGGTGCGTTCTCAAAAGAACCCAAAGAAGAAATACCCGAAATGTGGACGGGACAGACTTCCGTACTTGATGTTATTGCACCGTCCTCTGTTGACAACGGCAGCCGTGATTACATAGTTGTTGACGGTATTTATCACTCATACCTCTATGTTGCAGGCTACGGATACCGAACAAGAAACGAGGCAGCGTGGTTATCACCACTTGTTGAAGCCGGCGACAATATCGGTATAAGCTTCACCTTCAGGCGTATGCCGAGGGATAAGACACTTTCCCGTATCTCGCAAAAAACAATGCTTAACCGCAGTAAAATGCGTGAGGTTGACGACACAAGACAGGACTTTGAAGAACTTGACGATGCAATATCTTCAGGCTTTTTCTTAAAAGAAGGTATGAACCGAGGCGGTCAGGACTTCTATTATATGTCCACCATTATCGAAATCACAGCCTACGATGTGGAAGAGCTTGAACAGAGAGTCGCAGACGTTATGACTCTTTGCAGTTCAATGAGTATGGTGTGTAAGCGTGCTGACTACAAACACGAACAATGTTTCTTGTCTTCACTTCCGATACTGTCTGTTGATGCGGATATAGAGCGAAAAGGCAGACGAAACGTGCTTACAGATTCACTCGCTGCATCATTCCCGTTTTCATCATTTGAGATATATGATGAAGGCGGTATTTTTTTAGGGCTGAATAAGTACAACCGAAGTGTTGCAATACTTGACATTTTCGACAGTGACAAGTATGCAAACGCGAACGGCTGTATTTACGGTACTACCGGTGCGGGTAAAACATTTCTCTTACAAACGATGGCTCTACGCTTTCGTATGCAAGGCACGCAGGTATTCATCATAGCTCCCGTTAAGGGACACGAATACATTGATGCCTGTGAAGCAATAGGCGGCAAATACATCAAAATAGCACCCTCATCAAAGGACTGCATCAATATTATGGAAATACGAAAAACAAGCCTTTCAACGGACTATGAAATAAAGGCGGATACCCGTAACGACTCCATACTTGCCGAGAAGCTCCAGAGCCTTATGATCTTCTTTACGCTCATAAAGAATGACATAACGCAGGATGAACTAAACCTCCTTGACAGTGCAGTTATCCGTACATATGAGACCTTTGGTATTACCTTTGACAATGCCTCACTATACAACGAGGACGGCAATTTTAAGAGGATGCCTACACTCAAAGACCTGTACGCAGAACTCTGTTCAAGAGAGGAAACAAAACGCCTTTCCCTTATGATTGAGAAGTTTGCTACGGGTTCTCTTGCTTCCTTCGGCAGAGAAACAAATGTAGATTTGAGTAACAAATATATTGTGCTTGATATGACAGAAATGACGGATGCACTAAAGCCTATCGGTATGTTTATGGCACTTGAATTTGTGTGGGATAAGGCAAAGGAAAGCCGTATTCAGAAGAAAGTAATCTTCCTTGACGAGCTGTGGACTCTCATCGGCGCAGGTGCAAACAAGCTTGCAGCAAACTATGTGCAAGAGATTTTCAGACTCATCCGAGGCTTCGGCGGTGCGGCAATTCAGGCAACACAGGACTTGTCAAGCAGCTTTTCGGCAGACACGGGAAGATACGGCAAGGACATCCTTAACCTTTCAAGCTTCAAAATTCTGCTTCACCTTGAGGAAGATGAAGCATTCACGGCACAGAAATATCTCTCACTTTCGGATGAGGAAACAATGCAGATTATCCGAAACGGCAGAGGTGAAGCACTCCTTTGTGCCAACAAGAACAAGGTGTGTATTGAGATTAAGGCGTCGCCTATAATGTATGACCTTATTACTACCAAGCGTTCTGACCTTGAAAAACGGAGGAAAGTATGATGGAATTGCTAAAAGAACAAGTTGCTATTCTCCAAAAGGATGCTCAAAAAGTATTGACACGACTTGACGCTTTGTATGAAACAAACAGTAAGTCAAAGGTTGTTGTTGAAAGAGCAATCGACGATTACTTGTGGGAAGTTGAAAGTCTGTGTGTAAAATCAAGAATTCGACTTGATGGTTTCAGAAGTTCAAAGAATGAGAGTGATTTGTTTCATCAGGAAAATAGTCCAATTGAGGTCGCAGGAAGTATAGAAGTTACTTTTGAAGGATGGCTTCATATTACACTTAATACATTGTTACCTAATTGTAAGTACAGAGTAAGCGGCTACATTGGAAACACAATAAGCAGGCTTGTGAAAGAATATGAGTATGATGATTTGCCATATTTTGAAAATGCTTTTTTAGCTATAGTTGAGTACTGCAATCATGACAATCACAATGCCCTTGACAACGATAACAAGGGTTGGAAAATGATACCAAATGCACTCAAAGGGCGAGTGATTAAAGATGATAATCAATTCATATTGAGCATCGGTCTTTTTTCAAAATTGTCTGAAGATGTAAAGTGTGAAATATATGTTATGCCGCCTGAGGATGGCGGCATTTTTATGGAAAGATTCACTTCGGATTTACTTTAAGGCAGGAGATGATGTGAGAAAAACGGTAGTGATAAAGTAACCTTGTTTTGTATCTGTATCTCCTGCCTTAAAAGTGTCAAAACCCTTGTAATTACGTGGGTTTTGTAATGGAAAATATAACGAAAATTTATTATTACTTCGCACTAGTGTAGAGGGAGGAGATACAGTGGTTTTTGATAGATATGATTTTGAGGTTTTACGTCTTTGTGGTGTTTGCAGGTATTTACCTACAGGTCTTATGAGAAAGTTTGATGTTCCGTATTTTAAAAGCGGGGTTATTGGTACTCTAAAAGATAGGGGGTATATAAAAAACCAGAGCGACAAACTGAGTTATAAGCTTACCAAAGAAGGAAAGAGAGTTCTTGCAGAGATGGGATATACTTTCCCCGATGATGTAAGAATGAATATCAAGAGACAAGCATATCAAAGAAAAATCAAGAACGCTTTGTGGAATGTCACTTTGCATCTTGCAGGAATTGACATTTTCGGAGAGAAAACCGCTTCGCTTGCAGGAATGAAAAGCGGATATACAAGTTCTTTAACTATAAGAGCCGATGAAGATCAAAAGGTTCTTGCAGGAACAAGATTTTTGGGAATTCTGAAAATTAATGACAGTGCCTATATTCCCTATTTTCTTTCTGATGAAAATGAATGGATAATTCCGGGATATGAAAATGATACATTTACTTCTCAGATAGACTCAATCAAATGTGTTAAGAAAGTAAACCTTGTTATTACAGGAAACTCTTTGGAGGAATTGTGGAGGTGTTTACATCCCGAAGGTGAAGGCTCAAAACTTATACATGGTCAAGTAAGATTCAACAAGGCATTGGAGGAACTTGGGTATGATTATTTGCTTGTTCCTTCAGGTCGAAACGGGGTGCTTCAGATGAAGATACTAACATCTTCAAGATATAGAGAAAGGCTTGCAGAAGCTCTTGGGTGCACAATTGAGAGAACCCCTGATGGGCTTGTGTGTGACGGCATCAAAAACGGGAATCCGTACATTATAGCAGTTGATTTGAATATAAACCGAGTAATCAAATTGCTTAAACGACTCAAATCATACGATGCTAATCTTGTACCACGAATTTGTTGCCTTCCTTTTCAAAAGAAAACCATTTATAAACTGCTTAAGTTTTATGATATGCAAAAGACAAGAATTCTCACAATCGATAACGAAAGCGTGATGAATATTTTTGCCGAGATCAGGACTAATTGTTGTAAGAAGGAAGCGTACATAACGAAGGAGGGAAAAACCGTAGATGCAAATATTCAAAAAAGTGAAAGAAAAGATAACGAAGAAATCGAAATTGATGAAGATCTTGAATCTGATTAAGGAACGATTTTGGTTTTATCTTTTTGGTACACTAATAGGTCTATATCTTTACGGCATAATAATTTACTCTTTTAGGGCAGCATTCACTAATTTTATGAATGGTAGTGCTGATAGTGTATTTACTCTTAATCCGATAAAGTGTATTGGTGCAGTATTTTCACCTCAAGGATTTGGCGTTATATTCTTTCTTTTCATAATGTATGCTCTTATATCCGGAAAATGGATGCACCTTATAACCGGCGTGAAGATTACCAAAGATGAGCGAAACTTTTTCGTGTCAAGCGAAGGAACGCACGGAACATCGGGATGGATGACAAAAAAGGAGCAAGATAAGATACTGCTTTCAGATACCGCTGATAATTTACCTTGTCCTATTCTTTGCAAGATAAAAGATAGCGTTTATGACGACGATCGATTTGCTCATTATCTTGGACTTCGTTCAGACTGTGGATTAAATAAGCACATTATGATTTACGGTGCGACAGGTGCCGGCAAGTCAAGAGGTTTTGTAAAACCCCTTATTCTTAAAATGGTACAGTTAATGTTGTCGGGAAAAGATAAGCAGAGTATGATTATAGTTGACCCCAAAGCAGAATTGTTTGAACAATACTCTGAATACTTGAGAGAAAACGGATATGTAGTTAGAGCATTGAATCTTTTGGATATGGAAAACTCTGATGGTTGGAATTGCATTGGTGAAACAGAGGGCGATGTCGATATGGTTCAATCAGTAGCTGAAATCATCATTCGTAACACTTCGGAAGAGGGGCAGAAGGCTGACTTCTGGGATAAGGCTGAGCAAAACCTGCTTATTGCCCTTATTCTTTACGTGCAAAGTCTTCGAGATCCACTTACAAATGAATTACTTCCAATACACGAAAGGTCTCTTGGTACAATATATAAAATACTTTCAAGCGAGAGTGCAAAGAGCCTTGACGCAAAGTTCCAAAAGCTTCCGCTTGACCATCCGGCAAGAGGTCCTTACGGTATTTTTAAGCAGGCTGCAAGCAACCTTTGGGGTAACGTATTTATCGGTCTTGGTTCACGTATGAATGTGTTTCAGAATAAGCTTGTAGACAAAATTACAAAGTACCACGATATAGACCTGGAGCTTCCCGGCAAACAGCCGTGTGCATACTTCTGTATTATATCTGCGCAAGACACCGCGTATGAATTCCTTTCCTCGCTGTTTTTCTCAATGCTTTTTAAGAAGCTTTCTGACTACGCAAGAAAACATGGGGATGAACGAGGAAGACTTCCTGTAGAAGTTAATTTTATCATGGATGAATTCTGTAATATTGGAAAGCTTTTGGATTTCAAAAAAACAATTTCGGTTGTCAGAGGTTATGGAATCAACTGTCAGATAGTTGTTCAGTCTATTGCACAGTTATCTGACAGATATCCAATAAAGGAATGGGAGGAAATTGTAGGTAATTGTGATACGCAGTTGTTTTTAGGATGTAATGATTTAATGACCAGTGAGTATATTTCCAAACGGTGTGGTAACATAACAATTCAACTCACAAACAGCATGGCTCCACAGACCCCATTATTTTCTCCTATAACAAGAGAAGTAACAGGGTATAGGCAAACCAAGGCTAACAACACAAGACCGCTTATGTACCCGGAGGAAGTTCTACAACTGGATAATAAAGAATGTCTTTTGTTAATCAGGGGACAAAAGCCGCTCAAGGGATATAAGATAATTCCAGACGAGCTTTCGGAGTACAAAAAGCTAAAGTATACAAGAGTAACAGACTATATTCCATCTTGGCATGAAATTGAAAAAGAGTTAAACAAGCAGGAAGCGTTGCATAGTGATTTAAATATATCTTCGAAGAAACATGAAAACGAAGTTCAGGAAAGTGTATTTGGGTATAACGACCTAAAATTAAATCTTAACACAGAAGCTTTTGAAAAAAAAGAAGTTTCAAAAGAGAAAATTATTGTTGAGGAAGAATGTTATGACTCAGGCAAGCTTATTAAAATTGATGCAAAAGATATCTTGGATTGATTAACACATAGAAGAAAAATCAAAACATTTGTCGTGTTTTGTTGAATTTTCGCTTGTTTAAGGGTATAATAACAATATAATAATTTTTTGGAGGTAATATTCTATGAAAAATCAAGCAAGAAATCAACAGGCATCTTTGAGATTAAAAAATCTAAATACTTTTTTTGCAGTATTCGGTTCCTTTATTACTGCTATATTTAGCATTTTTCAGTATTTCTTTGGCACATCAAATTTATTTGATATAAGTGCCGTTATCGCCGGACTACTGATATTGGCTCTTACATACTTTTTATGTTGTTCCAATAAGGCATCAAAAGCAAAGCGGTTTTGGAAATACTTAGAAATCTGTAGTGAACCTATTGGAATAATTAATCCATTAGTCTTAGTATTAAGTATCCTTTTGGCTGTTGTCAATTCATTTGAACTCATGGTGATATGTTGTGGATTACTGGTTTGTCATATAGGTATTTACATAGTTGCAATAGATAAATGCAACTCAAGCATTAACAAAAATCAACAATAGGCATAGTAACTGATAAATGAGACTTTAATTGCAAGCCTCTAAAAGCTTTTCTAAGAAACAAATAACCATAAAAACAGATTGTAGAAATACAGTCTGTTTTTTCAATTTACAAGGAGAAATTAAAATGAATGTATATAAAATTAGTGACATTATAAAGTACGAGTTTTTGAAAATACCAAAAGTAATGTTTGCAAATGAAGATTATCGCAGGTTATCATCTGACGCAAAGCTTGCTTATTCGCTTTTATATGACAGGCTTTCTTTATCAAAGCTTAACGGATGGATAAACGAAAACGATGAGGTTTATTTAATTTACACAAGAGAAGAGGTTGCATATGATTTAGGAATTTCATACAAGAAGGCGATAACGGCATTTAAGGAACTTACATCAATTGGTCTCATATTTGAAAAGCGTTGCGGTCGAGGAATGCCTAATAAGATATTTATCGTAAAGCCGGAACTTGACGAAGAGTGCTCCAAAAAGCAGGTGAAAAACGAAAACTTAAGAACTGCCGATTCAGTATGTCTTGAAGGTGAAAGACTTGAAATCACTATGGAAGATGAGCTGAATGGTTTTAGCAAAACAGATAATGTTGATGTTGAGATATGCCGAAATAGCACATCAAGATATGCAGAAACAGAAGATCAAGATATGCCAAAACAGCATGCTAATAATACTGATAATAATAAGACTAATATAAACAACTCTTATTTAAGTCAGTCTGTAAAGTTATTCTATGTTGACAATGAAGAAACAATCATTGCTGACAGACAGAAAGAAAAAATATACGATTTTGATGAGATTTTAGAATCCTGTCAGCTTGAAACATTTGATGATGAGGAACGAAAACTCTTGTATGACGCTTTAGAGCGAATGTATTATTCCGAGACATTTAATGTTGGAAAAGCTGTTCTTCCTCAGGATAAAGTAAGAAGCCGAATGTATGAGATTGATGTTAATGTTTTACGTTCTGCAATAGATAAAATACACAAGAACGACAAACCCATAAAGAATATTACTTCATACATAATGAGTGTTATTTTTAATTGCATAACCGAGGAATACAGCTTTCTCCATGTTGATCCATATCTCAATTATTTGCGTGAAATAAGAAGGGAGTGATGGCTTGTGTATATGAATAAGTGCCAGGAGTATATAAAAGAATTGCTTGATGAATATGGACCTCTACTTGAAAGGCAGTTGTTGAGATTGGTGAACAAAAAGTTTAATGCCTGTTTTGAAAACCTCGATGGATATATATGTCAGCTGTGCACTTATTTTGACTATGAAAGAATAGAATTCGGAGAGCATACCTTGCTCTCGAATAAAGGAGATGATTACGATGCAGACATGATTAGAGCAATGGAAGTAATGCAGTCTTTTTTGCCGCAAATTGTTTGGCACAGAAAAGGCAGAAATCCGGTGTATATAACATTTTTCCTTAGTACGGTCCAACATGACAAAGAAGTGTACATAGTTCCTGTCAAACAAGGCTTGGAAAAGCGAATATGCAATTATTTGAACGACAAATTTGAATACTTAAAATGCGAGGTGATAATATTGCTTTTAGAATCGAAAAAACAGATGAAACTCATAAAACCTAATTGTAACTATAAGTTTGCTCTTATAAAAAAAGACGGTGTTGATTTTTTTGAAAGAAAAACATCAAACAACAGAATCGAAAAAAGCGAAGGAGGATAAGTATGGGTTTATACGAATTGAATCTTATTGAAATGGACAAAGGGTTAACCGAGCTCGAAAAGCAGGAGTGGGAATCGATTTATGCATCTTACAGAGGTCGTTCGGTTATTACCGGAAATGTGGTAGGTGTTGATATACACGATTTCAGTTATATTCCTGATGGTGAAGAAGAAAGAGTTCAAAAAACAATGCGCTGCCTGATTATTATTCAATACAGAGTTAAAGTGATAATTCCGGAGCACGAGGTGTTTATGAATAGTACGGCGGCGGGTTATCATGTTCTTCATTCTATGTGTGGTGCTAAAATTGACTATGTAATCACTCACGTGGATCGTGAAGCAGGATTTGCAATAGCTTCAAGGAAAATTGCTCTCGAGCAGGTAAGGAAAGCAAATGCTAAGAGAAAGCCAAAAGAAGGTAACATTGTCAATGTTAATGTTGTATCTGTAGGTAAATCTGTTTGTACAGTAACATATAAAGGCTATGATGTTGTTTTGCCTCAAAAGGAAATAAGCTATAGTATGATTCCGGATCTTAGAGATGCCATAACTCCCGGAGAAACAAAGAAAGCACTCATCAAGAAGTTCGATAAAGATGAAAATGTTTTGAAATTATCTATCAAAGAGGCTACCCCGCATCCTTTTGACGGAGTTGAATTGCGACATCCTATTGGTTCTACAAGAATTTCAAAGATTATTGGCAAATATGGCGGAGGCGTATTCTGCAGGCTTCACGATGATATAACAGATGTACTTTGCTCATATGGAATTCTTCAAAACGCAAGTGATTTCAAGCATGGAGATAAGGTTGAAATACTTATAACCAGATACAATACAGAGAAAAAGCTCATATATGGTAGAATCGTGAGAAAACTCAAATAAGTGATGTGGCGGTCGTAACGGCCGCCACTTTTTCTTTTAGTATTACTGTAAGTATATATGAGGTACTCATCAGGGAAGATATGTTTCGTAATGATATAATTTAGTAATAATCATTAATTTTATTTACAATAATAAGTATAAACAAAAATCTTACAAAGGAGTGTAATATAATGTCTACCATTACATTGGAACAAATTCGAGAGTTTAAATGTTATTTGGTAAATGAAGAAAAAAGCATGGTGACAATTGACAAATATGTTCACGACATAACAGCTTTTTCTGAATGGCTCGGAAACAATGCTCTCGATAAAACTACCATTCTTGAATATAAGGAATTGTTGATTGAGAAATTTGCCACAGCAAGTGTCAATGCGGCAATTGCTTCATTGAATAGTTTCTTTAGTTTTGTGGAACACCCGGAACTTAAAGTGAAAAGCATTCGTGTTCAGAGGCAAATGTTTTGCAGAAGCGATAAAGAACTAAGCAAAGCAGAATATGAAAGATTGCTACGTGCAGCTTATTCAAAAAGAAATGAGCGGTTAATGCTTGTAATGCAAACTATTTGCTCAACGGGCATTAGAGTTTCCGAACTTCGTTTTATAACGGTTGAAGCAATAAAGATGGGATATGCAAGAGTCAATCTGAAAGGTAAAATCAGACTAATAATTCTTCCCAAAGAATTATGCTCATTATTGTTAAAATATGCAAGAAGTCGTAGCATATCGACGGGAAGTGTCTTTATTACAAGAAACGGAAGACCATTAGACAGGCACACAATATGGAAAGAAATGAAGAATCTTTGTAAACGTGCAGGTGTTAGCAGGGATAAGGTTTTTCCGCATAACTTGAGACATCTTTTTGCAAGAACCTATTATTCGGCTCAAAAAGATATAGTGAGACTTGCTGATGTTTTAGGACACAGTAGTATAAACACAACACGCATTTATACCATTGAGGATGGTCATGTTCACAGGCAACAAGTGCAAAAATTAGGGCTTGTTAAGCTACAAATATAAAAGACCACATAATTAACATTATGTGCGTGACGTTATTAGTATGATTTATAATTGTTGTTAATCCTTTGTTAAAAGGTGGATGTTGCTGCATAATGAGAAAACAAATCAGACCAATGAAAAAGAATTTCTCGGTCATTGGTCTTCTTTTCATGCCCAAATTATGTAATATTTACACTTAACACATAGATTTTTGAACCAATCTTTTTTATAATTACATTGAAAATTAAACAGCAATGAACGCTTCGCCACATAATGTTAATTATGTTGCAATATTTTGTTATGCGAGGAGATAAAAAATGAATAACTTAAAGTATTTTAGAACAATTGCAAATTTAACAAGAAAAGAGTTATCGTCTTTGATTAATGTTACTGTTTACACCTATCAAGGGTATGAAGATGACAGAATGGTTATGAGACCGGAAACTGTTATTTTGGTTTCTATGATTTATAATATTGATAAGCATGATATTTTTTGCCCTGAGAGTAGTGTTTCTGAGTATACACTGGAAAAACTGAATAACCTTGGTGCTATGCCTGAAAATGAAAGATATGGTCAATTAATATTCAATTTAACGGGTGAAAAGAAGGATAGGGTAGGATATAAACAGATTAATATGATTCTTAAAAAGATTAGAGAAGAACTTCAAAACGAGAAGGCTGCAAATGATGATTAGATTAGATGTTTGCCCACATATGAGTTCTCAATTTGAGCAGATAAGCCTAAACCGTTGAATGTTTTTACAAGTTGCATAGAATATCCTACAGGATACCTCAAGGATAAGTTTGTGTATGAGGCGAAAAACCTCATAGAAATGATAAATGACGATTTTCTTGTGCGCCTAATGACGTACAAGAATTTTTGTTTTGTATACCGAGGTGTACCTCATAGAATTACTAGCAAATAGATGCTAAAATTCTGTCGAAAAAGAGTTAAGGAGAATTTTTTATGAGGGAAACAATACATAAAGAATTAAAAGAGTACTTATGTAAATACATGAAAGATACCAGAAAATCCATGAAGTTATCACAAGAGAAGATGGCAGAAAAACTGATTATGGATGCCAGATCATATGCAGATATTGAGAATGGTTCTAATATGTGTGGCACAATTACATTTATATATCTTATGTTGTATGTGGTCGAGGATATAGAGACAGCATTTAAAGGCATTGCGGTGGTAATAGAAAATGCAAAAGAGCATGTTGCGTAAGCACTTATCTGATGAAGAGGAACTAGCTTTTCGTAAACCTCTTCAAATTATGGAAATATCCGTTCTGGATAATGGAGATGCTTTTCCAATATGTCCAAGGTGCAGAATCCCTTTTGACGGACAGTATCAAAAGTACTGTTCGTATTGTGGACAGCGTTTGAAGTGGACATGTTTTTCGAAACTCCGAGTTTAAACAACAGTACGAAAATGACGAATACGATAAATAAAACTGGGCTTTGTGTTTATTAACAAAGTCCAGTTGCTTTTTATAATTGTTTATTGATTGCAAACTGCGAATGGGTGTTTTATTTTGTCGAATAGGTTTTAAATATTGTATTTTTTCAAATCAATGATAATATGGTGTTGAAAATGTGTATTTCCCAATATATCAAAATAATTCTGAAAGAATGATGCTAAATGAAAAAAGGTGTAGTTAGTCTTGATGTTGTTTTAGCAAAGCAGCATATATCGGATTTTTGTATTACATTACCACTATGTGTGGTTTTTACAGAGAAAAAGCTGTTGCCGTGGTACTATGAAAATTTCACTAATATATGCAGTACTGATCGTAAGAAAGCGTTGTGCTTTGAAGAATATGGTCAAACTTTCATGGGACTATATAATGAAATTTTTGATTATTGCGATATGCCAACTGCGTGTTTCGACAAAAACAATGTATGTGAGATGATTATTTCACAATTACTAAATGAGTATAAGTACTGTTATATTGTACTTGATGAGTACTATATTTCTGCTAAAAAAGCTTATAACGATGATCACTTTATTCACCAATCACTTATTTATGGATACGATTTTGACACAAATGAGTTTTTGGCGATAGCATTTAACAAAAACGAACAATTGGACATTTTAAGATATAAATACGAAGAGATGAAACGAGCGTTTTGTGAAAACATGGAATACCCATCTATCATCTTTTTCCGACTTAGAGAAATAAAAGAAGAATATAACTTTTCTCCTGAGAGGTTTATTGAACAGTTGGAGAACTACATCAATAGTGAGCATAAGTATTCTAATCATTTTAATGCTATTAATGTGAGCAATACTTCTAGAGATAATTATGGGCTTAATGCAGTCAGAAAGACTATGACGCTTTTTTCAAAAACAGAAGGGATCAATGATACTGATTTTAAGAACCTTCACTTTTTATATGAGCATAAGTTGTTAATCCAAAAAAAACTTAAATATATCGAGAGTAAAGGTTATTTAAATGTTAAAAGTGAAAGCGATTTTCTAGAGTACGATGAAATAGTAAAACAATATACAACTGTAAGGATGATTGCGTTAAAGGCACTATATATAGAAAGCATAGATAAAAGGTTTAAATTACAAGATAAAATCAAAAAAATGATAAATGAATTGATTGACAGAGAAACAAACTGTTTAATTAAAATTATCAAGAATATAAAATTGACATTTTCAACCAAAAAACTTGATTGTTTGATTCCTGACAATTTTGTTATAAGCAAAAATGAAAACTTTACAGATTATACCTTCCAGAAAACATTTGCATTTTCATGGGATACAGAAAAGAATATTTCATCAATTAAAATTCCCAAGCATAATCTTGTTGATATTATTGTTGATGATTTTAAGTCTTATAGATTGTTTTCTTGTTATGCAAAACCTGAGTTAAATTATAAATATTTCCTTAACTCAACTTGTAAGAAAATTGTAATAAGAATATATTCTACTTCTAAAATAGCAGACGATAGAATCCCGGAATTTTGTCAGAAAGATTTGACATACAACAAAAAAGTAATTGCATCAAGTTATTTTAATAATGATATAAATTTTGATTTAGAAGGTCTTCGATATTGGAGAGCTGCTGAACAACTTGAAGGTTATGACGGTTCTGATTGGATTGAAGTAGATTTTGGAGAAAATACACTTGTAAATACTATTGTGATTGGCGAACTTGATTACTCACCAAGATTGAAAAAATACAGAATCTTATATTGTGATAACTGTGGCGAATATCATGAATTATTGGTGTATGATTTCATAAAAGGAGAGGAGCAAGTACATAGGTTTGATGATGTGGAAGTATGTAAAATAAAAGTGGAGTTTCTTGAATGCGAAAAGGAACAAAACGGATATTATGAACCGATAATAAATACTTTTAAGGTTTATTGTTGCAGATAGCAGGGTTTGATTATATTTAAATAAAGCTACACTGATAGCCTCTGGGAAACATATCTCGGAGATGATTTTATAAAAAATGACAAACATTCTCTAAAAAACGACGAATGCGACGAATCTGTTGAATTGCATTTTGTGTTTTGCTATTATCCAGATGTATTGTAAATATTATAATATGAATTTTATATTTGTTTAATCCTAAAATATTGTGCCTGAAGATTATGTTTGTTTTAAATTATCCATTGTAATGGATTTGAAAAGTGCGTATAACATATTTTTTTATAATGTATGTAAGAGTTCATTATAATGAAGTATATTCAAGAACGATTATTGTTGGAATCAAGTAAATACAATAATATGAACTTGTACAAAAATTATTCAAATAATATTTTGAAAAAATTTGAAGATTAGAGATTTTTCTTGTCATAAGTCTAATTAGTTTTATTCTTAGAAGTGTTAGGAGACTTAGACAAGCTAATAAAAAGCAATTAATTGGAACACTGGTTAATTATTGGGAATTTCTATTTGTTTTTTGTTTATATAAGGTATTGTTGATTAGCAAAAACACAATTTACGATAACATGGTAAAAGAGGCACGATATGAAAGCTTCATTAATAGTATATTTGATGACTGTGACAAACTATTGATGTTTATTCGATGGTGGATACAAAAAGTCTATTGCTTTGCGATAAATAATTAGCATACGGATTTCCAATTTGTTGGAAAACAAACTGACAGATGATAATAAATAATATGTGGAGATAATCATGAAAAAAAGCATTTACCTTGTCGATTATGAATCTAAAGATGGAAAATATTACATGATGAATACGGAATCGGGAAATATAGTGGCAACTGATGCCGTAAAAAAAGCACAATTACAAAAAATACTGGATGATCCCAATGGCCATCAGGGAAGTGTTGCATGTAGTAAGTTGACAGATATTGGCTTTATTGTGCCGGATAATGTTAATGAATATCAAATTGTTACAGGAAAGCGATTGCTTCGAAATTTCTGCAAAAACAACTACTTGGAACTAACGATTATGCCGACAGAACAGTGCAATTTTAGATGTGTTTACTGCTATGAGGATTTTGTAAAGCCTAAAATGAACGAGGAAACGATTGATTCTATTATTCGATATGTAAAAAAGAATATTTCCAATCGTAAAGGTCTAATTGTAAGTTGGTTCGGTGGCGAACCATTATTAGCGATGGATGTCATAGAAAAACTTTCCGATGCATTTATAAGAATTTGCAGAGAAAACCGCAAAATATATTCTGCTTCGATAACAACAAATGCTTTCTTGTTAAATTTGGATGTTTTTAAAAAATTGAGAAAATTGCGTATAAATCATTTTCAAATTACTATAGACGGAAATAAAATGATTCATGATAAACAACGAGTGTTAGTTGGTGGAGGGGGAACTTTTGATCGAATAATTAATAATATAAAAAACATATGCGAACACGAAAAAAGTAATCTATGGACTATCTCTCTTAGGACAAATGTTACAAACAGCACTGTTCGAAATATGGAGCAGTTTAAAAATGAGATTATTGACTCTTTTAATGATGACCCTCGTGTGTATATCATGCTACGAAAAATGTGGACGAATAATACGGATGATGCAGATGCACTAGTATGTAGCGAACAAGATTTTGAAAGTTTTGTGAGCCAATGTGAGATAAGTGAGACATCTTTGTATCAGGAATACATTTTTTCACACGATATGAATTTCATGTGTTATGCATCCAATCCCAATTCATATGTGATAGGTTCGGATGGCAAGGTATATAAGTGTACTTATGCATTGTATGACGATATTAATCAGGTGGGACAATTGGAAAAGACCGGAGAACTGTATTTAAATGAAGAAAAATTGAGTTTTTGGATTGCTCCGAGAGCAACTAACAAAGCTGAGTGTATGGTTTGTGCAAATTATGCAGCCTGCGTTTCTAATGGTTGTCCTTATCGTCAAAATGAGCCGTGTCATGGAAAAACATTAGATATCTTAAAATGCTATATCCCGCAGTTTTTTAAATTGGCAGAAAATGCCGAAGATTTGTCTATATACCTATAAAGGAGGGTTGTATTATGTTTACTGAGTTGGAAATGAAACAAATTGTGTGTCATGTATTTGAAGAAAACGGAATTGATATTAATGATCAAGATGCCGTCAAAAACATGGATTCTTTGGAATATATTACCACATTGGTTTTGTTGGAAGAAGAATTCAAAATCGAGTTTCCAGATTCGATGCTGACAAAAAACATGTTTGAAAACATTGACGATTTTTATTTACTTCTTGGTTGGTTAATAGGAATCAATGATTTGGAAAATTCCGATTGAAAAAGATATTTATAATATTTAATTAATTTTGCAAATTGCAACTAGACATGAAATCGTTGTCGATAGAGATGCCAATTGATCTGACATCTGTTTTTATTTAACTCTTATAGAAATCTGTAATTTGCAAACCAGATAATAGTTTTCTTGCATTATTGAGTTTGTGAAAATATATCGGGATGGAGGTGTTGATATGCGACGGAGACTTGTTCGCAAAAACATTGCAATAGCACAGTCGTTTGTAGTGTTGTACAACAGAGAATGTACCGGATCGGGTAACAATGATATTTGCGGATGCAAATGAAAGGAGGCACATAGTATGCGCAGGCTAAATCGCAAAGCTGCAGTACGCTTGATGTTGACTTTGTATAATGTTGAGTGTTCTGCTACTGGCAGCAATATGAGATGTAAACCCGGATGCTAGTCCGTCACAAAGTGAGAAAGGAGGCAGTTATATTATGAAGAATACACTGAAAAGAAGAATTAAAGTACAACCCAATTTGATTCTGTATAATACTGAATGCGTAAATCCAAAAAACTGCGGAAGCAACGGCATTTGCTGATTATATGTAAGGGACTGGACTGATGCATCAACATCGGTCTAGGCGTTTACATGGCTGGGTGGTAAGTGGAGGTGTACAATGAGATTAAGCACTGGAATTGCAATCCATAACGATTATATGGAATTTTTGAATTTGTTTTCTGAATATGACTATAATGAAAAAAACAAGGATTTCGAATTTGTATATGTATGCACTGATGAAAAGTTAGAGAGAATTAGAGAAAAATATGATTATCAAAAATACAAACAGGATAACTCATTTAAGACAGTTGTTAGATTGATGGTTTGGGTATTCGATAATCTTTTGGGGGATGGTATGTGCTATCCGCCATCGCAATTTAATGCGGAAATTGTTTTAGATAAAACTGGTTCTCAAAATCTGTATTCTAATTGTTATATGTATGCTACTGTTTTCAATGAAATATGCCTGTCAATGGGGCTTGTTTCGAGAATGGTTAGATGTATGCCTATTGATTTAGTGTATAGTGATTGTCATTGCGTAATTGAAGTATTTTGTCCAGAATATCGAAAATGGATTGTTTTTGATGCTGCAAATAAGGCGTACTATGTAAACAGATGTATGCTTCCACTCAACTTGTTTGAATTGCGTGAAACAATTCGAATGAATCAACCAGTTATTGTTCCAATGATGGCTAGAAGTGAGACAACTAAATTGATAGAATATTGGACAAAAAATTTGATTAGATTTGAAAGTTACAAAGTCAGCAAATATGGGAATGAAAGCTTCTTAGATAATCGTACTATGTTTCATTTTCAATCAAAAAACTTTCCTATTTCAGATAAAGAAGTTTATTATCCAGACTATGATTGTTACATAAAACATGTGCATACATCTAATCCTAACTTGTTTTGGAAGCAACCAACTATCTTGAGGTGATTATGAAAACATTAAAATCCAACTTAAAGTTAATTTCTTTATGTCTTCAAGGGTCTAAGATGTGGGTAGTCTGTACTTTTTTGAACATACTCATCAATCCTATTCGTAATATGATGATTGATGTCCTACTGATTGGCACTATTTACAATATGATCGGTCAGGCAAAATCATTCAAGTCTATTATTCCTTTTTTTGCAATAATGATCATATTTTATCTTGTTACTATTTTTTTTGAAGGCTTCTTAAATGCCAAAATTGAACCAATAGGGGCAATGAAAATAAAAAAACATATTGAACGTATTCTGTGTGAGAATGTTGCGAATGTTGATCTTGCTTTGTTTGATAATGCAAAGTTTTATGAGGAAAATGTTTTTTCGGTAGAGAACTATGCGAATACTGCAAAAAAAGCAGTAGAGAATACCTCGAGTTTTTTTGCGTACTTGTTGGGCGGACTTTTTTCTATCGGGCTGATTGCAGGAATTGAACCATTTATGGTGGTATTTATTGCGCTTTCTGTTCTCTTTTCTATGATTATTTCCAGTCGAAAGAATAAAATCAGTCTTACTTACAACAAACAGCGTGCAAGTTTGAAAACCCGTGAGAATTATGTACATCGTGTCTTTTACAGTAAGGAATATGCGAAAGAATTTAGAAGCTATCCCCAGCTTGTTGAAATGAATCTTTTGTTATTCTCAAAAACAGAAAATGAAAATTCAAAACTTACAAAATCATTCGGTAAAAAAAATTTTGTATGTGATCTTTTGTCAATCATAAACAGTCGTGTGCTAATGTATTGGATTGTCATGCTATTGATGGTGATAGTCATTAACTTTCGAGGGAATATAGAACCTGGTAGTTTGCTGATTGTGACTGTTTCCATTGCTACTGCGGCATTATTGATTGGTGCAATTACCAACACTGTCCCTGAAATGTTAAATCTTAGACGATACCAAGAAAATTTTGATCGTTTTTTATCTTACTCTAAAGAGCGGCGTGTGACAATGGGGAAAATTAAAATTTCCAGTATTGAGTCGATTTGCTTTGAGCATGTTAGTTTTACTTATCCGGGAGAAAAACATCCTGTATTATCGGATGTTAGTTTTACTGCAGTACCTGGTGAACATTTAGTAATCGTTGGATTGAATGGCTCTGGAAAATCTACAATTGTTAAATTGCTACTAGGCTTTTATCAGCCAGACTCTGGAAGTGTTTTAATTAACGGAATTGATATACAAAAATTAGATATGGATAGTTACTTTTCAACAGTTTCCTGTGTTTTTCAGGATGTAATACCATATGCTCTGTCCGTGATAAATAATATTACGACATCGGAAGAACCATACGATTCTGATAAGATGCAAAAAGTTTTGAAAGATACGTGTTTAATCGAGGATCTTAATAAAAATGTATTGCAAAGTGAAATGACGAAAGAGTTTTCTTCTCAGGGCACAGTTTTGTCTGGTGGTACTATGCAGAAGATAGCACTTGCAAGAGCACTATATCGAGAGTCTTCTATGTTAGTCCTTGACGAAACAACTTCTGCAATTGACCCGGAAGCGGAACTCCAGATTATGGATGTGATTGAGCATATTGGAAAAGATCGGATTGTTGTGCAAATTTCTCACAAACTTTCTTGTGTTAAAAAGGCAAGCAAAATTCTATATTTAGAGGATGGACACATCGCAGAATGTGGTAACCATAGAGAACTATTGGAGAAACGAAACAAATATTATAATCTTTTCTCACACCAGGCAGAGAAATTTAAACAAGAAACGATGAAGAATAAACTCCGAAAGGAGATATGGAGATGAAAACAATTAAGGCGTTTGTTTGTGGCTTTCGACTTTTATGGGATCTTGCCAAAGCATCACCTTGGAGGATTCCACTTGAACTTGTAGGAGTATTCTTCGGAGTGTTGAACTCCATGATAGTTAGGGTTGTTATGGTCAAACTGATACTTGACAAGGTTGTCAAATGCGATTTTAAGGCGGCAATACTTCTGATTGTCATTTCGGCGATTGCAGATTTCGCTTTCTCAGCTTACGGCTCATGGATGAATGATTGTTATCGTCCCAATGATGCGATTCGATTGCATTTAGCATTTCAAAACAGACTTTACCGTCAAGCCGCAAAGATAGAATTACATTATTATGACGACCCCGTTTACTATGACAGTTTCTTGATGGCTGGGAGTAATAGTGATGTAAAAGCTGTAAGCTTTCTTGGGGCGTTGTGTACTTTCTTCGCTACAGTAGCTGAACTTTTAATTTCTGGTGGATTGGTTATTTCATGCTTGTGGGGACTATTGCCGGTGATTCTCATTCCTTCTACATTATATATGCTAATCTCTAGTATCAATGCCAATACTAGAGTGAAATTAAGTGAGGCTATGAATCCATCCCAAAAAAAGATGGAGTATGTAAAACGGGTTTTTTTCACAAAAGAAGCAGCCTTTGATTTGCGAACCACAGGATTTTGCAATTTGTTGCTGAATCTTTTTGATAAATCCAGTGATGAGGCAATTCAAAATGGTATGCCGTATATGAATAAACGCACCGTTTGCAGTATTGTGCAAGGAGCGTTGTTCTATTTTCAATATGTAGCTATTCTAGTTTTTTTGGCATGGCGAGCTCTATATACGAGAGATATTTCTGTTGGCGATTTTTCTATGCTTTTGTCTGCAGCATTGACCATCGGTAATAATTGGCGGTTCTTTGGTCAGACTGTGGCTGATCTTGCGGAATATGGACTATTTTCGGAACATTATTATGGTTTTTTGCAGTTACCACAAGAGAAAGAATTGCTTAATATACCACACAAAGAGTATTTGCAAACATGCGTCGATAATGTTTCTTTCACCTATCCTAGAGGCGAAAAGCCTGTCTTTGATCATTTATCATTTCGACTGAAAACACATCAAAAAGTTGCCATTGTGGGACCTAATGGTGCAGGTAAGAGTACAATAGTGAGTTTGCTACTAAGTTTTTATCAACCGAATAAAGGTATGATTATGCAAAATGACCGACCTCTTACAATTTCTGACAGAGGCGATTTTTCTCTCATATTTCAAGATGGTAAGATTTATCCGTTTACATTGGCAGAAAATTTGCTATTTCGTTGTCCAGAAAGCGACGAAGATAGAGCGTTGTTAAAGAAAGCATTGCAACGAGTAGGATTGTGGGAACGCGTTAATGCTCTTCCGTTGACGATTAATACCCCTCTAACGAGGGAGTTTCAAAATGATGGCGTGATTTTTTCAGAGGGAGAGGCACAGCGCATTATGCTTGCTAGGGCACTTTTGCAAGAACGTTCGGTGTATATCTTGGACGAACCAACTGCTGCCCAGGATCCAAAAGCTGAAAACGAATTAAATCAATTGTTTACTGAAGTTATGCATGACAAAACTTTACTTATGATAACACATCGTCTGTCCACGTTGTCTGGAATGGATTATATATATTTATTGAATAATGGTAGAATTGTTGAGGAAGGTACTCACGAGAACTTAATGAGCATCGGTGGACAGTATGCACATATCTATACGGCACAATCTAAATTATATGCTATGGAAGATAATGCATAGTGTTGAGCAAAAAAAGGAATGTATAATGATAAAAAATAGAGTTGTTGTGATTGATAGTGGGGTGAAAATTTACCCCGAGTTCCCATCCAAAATCATAACTGGATGTGGAATTGTCTATGATGATTTAGGAAAATTTGTTATTTCTAATGACTATGAGGATACAATTGGTCATGGTACTGCAGTGGTAGATCAGTTACTCAAGGTAACGCAATCTTATGATCAAATATTTTGCATTAAAATATTTGATCACTCCATGGAAACAGATGCTGATAAAATGATTTATGCGCTGAACTACGTGTTAGAAAATATTGATTGCGAAATGATATTAATGAGTTTTGGAGTAATATATTGCGAAAAATATGATGAATTGTTAGATGTTATTACGCGATTATATAACAAAGGCGTATGCATTATAGCCGCCTTTGACAATGAAGGTTCAATATCATTCCCTGCAGCATTAGATTTGGTTATAGGGGTGGGGGTTGTACAGAATGATTGGGAACGACCAAGAGTTGCTATAAATTGTATACTTGATGTTGTTATGCCAAATTGCAACTACCGATTAAGATGGGTGTCACCAAGTAGAGTGATTATAAGTGGTAGTAGTTTTGCAGCACCATATGTTGCTGCAAAACTTTCTGAAATTATTTTTCGCTTGAATCTTTCTTCAAAAGCCTATGATAAGGTCGTCCTGTTGAAGGAATTGACCAAAGAACTTAATCTTCCTTGTGAAGATTGCAAACAAACTGAGACATCTTGGAAAAAAGGAACCGAATTTACAAAGAAAATAAAAAAGGCAATTGTATTTCCGTGGAACAAAGAAATTCATTCGCTTGCACGATATCATAAATTGTTGCCGTTTGAAATTGTTGGCTATTATGATGCAAAATACAACTTAAATGTTGGGTGCGAAGTTGGAAAGTTAGTAGGAACGGAGGATTCGATCGGTATTATACAAAATATTGATAATTTGGATTGGAGAGATTCTTTTGATACGGTAATATGCGGTCATTGCATTGAACTATCGTCATATTGTAAACGTGAATTTTTAAAGGAAATAAAAGATTATTGTCAATTATATGATAAAAGATTGTTTGCATTTGACTCGGAAGTAGAGAATTACGGACAATTTGCAAAAACGGCAGAAAATTATTATGTACCAGGAATACACGAATCCGATTCCCTACTTTGTTTATCTGGAAGGCTTTTCAATAGACTTACACCAGTGGTAGGTGTATTTGGCACGAGTTCTCGACAGGGGAAATTTACTGTGCAGATGGGACTAAGAAAAATGTTTTTAGAAAATGGATTCAATGTGGGTCAAATTGCATCTGAACCATCGGGATATTTATACGGATGTGATGCGGTTTTTCCGTTTGGATATAATAGTAATATAGAAACCAATTCGAATGATTCAATTGC